>MDSW01166007.1_pt1 | contig 193085 bp, 175 predicted proteins | sample 811171 | NCBI WGS metagenome assembly MDSW01 (sample SAMN05326641, study PRJNA326480) | marine metagenome | isolation source: seawater | place: Atlantic Ocean: North West | collected 2012 | reverse complement strand
GAGATAAGAGATAAGAGATAAGAGATAAGAGATAAGAGATAAGAGATAAGAGATAAGAGATAAGAGATAAGAGATAAGAGAGGGGGAACTCATTAAATGAGCGATATTAGAATCAGAACAGAGGATCCGGGCCTGGAAGTGGCCTATTTCAGTGACCTGTGCAATGGAGACTATGAATACCTGGGAGTACCGGACGGAGATCTGCGAAGCAGCTTTGATCATTGTTCCGATATCGTTCTTCGCGCGGATCAAAATGGATTCAAAAATATTCTATTGCCCTCTTCGTATCAGGTGGGACAGGATGTAATGACATTTGCGGCCGGCGTGGGTCCCCGCACTTCTCAGATTAATCTGCTAACAGCGATTCGCATGGGCGAAATGCATCCTCCCATGCTGGCCCGCTCCATTTCTACCCTCGACCATATCCTGAAGGGCAGACTCACAGTTAATATCATCTCCTCGGATCTACCCGGCACTGTCATGGACGGTATGGAGCGATACAGACGCTCCTCCGAAGTGATTCAGATCTTGAAGCAGGCCTGGACCAGAGATGAAATCGATTTTCAGGGCGAATTCTATAACTTGAAATTGAACTCCGATCCAGTGAAGCCATATCAGCAAAACGGCGGGCCTCTTCTGTATTTCGGAGGGATTTCCCCTCCTGCTCAGGAGCTCTGTGCGGAATTCTGCGATGTATTCTTAATGTGGCCAGAAACGGAGGACCGAATCAAGGAAACCATGAAAGGTATGTCCGAAAAGGCAGCCACATACGGTCGCACCATCGATTTTGGCTATCGAGTCCATATGATTGTGCGAGAGACCGAAAAGGAAGCCAGAGAATATGCGCGAAGGCTGGTCTCCAGGCTGGAAGACGATCGAGCCAACGAAATCAAGCACAGAGCTCAGGATTCTCGTTCTGCTGGAGTTCTGAGGCAGGACGAACTCAGAAATATGGCCGATGCAGATGGATTTATTGAGCCCTGTCTGTGGTCCGGCATTGGTCGCGGGCGGTCTGGCTGCGGATCTGCCATTGTCGGGGATCCTGGTCAGGTACTGGAAAAAATGCAACGGTATGTAGACATGGGAGTGCGTTCATTTGTGCTGTCCGGTTATCCACTCCTGGATGAATGCGATTACATTTCCAGGTATATTCTGCCAGAACTGAAGCTGGTAAGCTTTCCGGAAGTTCAGGGCCGAAAACCCGCCCGGGAGCCGGTGACTCCTTTAACTACCGGTCCGCGAAAATAGAATAGATGACTCTAGATTTCAGTCCATAGTTCAATACGGAAAATACCATGGGAAAAGTTAAGAAGGATAAGAAAGATAAAAAGGAAAAGAAAAAGGAACGGGCCGAGAAGTCTCAAAGTGCAGATCCAGGGCATCCGGAGCAAAAGGAATTGAAGTTAATGAAAAAGAAGGCGCTATCCAAAGACTCACCGAAGGTCTCTTCGTTTATTTACGGTTGCTGGAGGCTACTGGACGATCCCGAAGGAGCCGATGTGCCGCGGATTCGTCAAAAGATCGATGCCTGTCTGGAATCCGGCATTAGCACCTTTGATCATGCAGATATCTACGGTGGCTATGGATGCGAAGAAGCATTCGGTCGTGCGTTGAAAGAGGCCCCCGATCTACGCAAGCATATTGAGATTGTTACCAAGTGCGGTATCATGCTGGTGGATCCTGCCAGACCGGAGAATCGAATCAAGCACTATGATCATGGCGGAAATCATGTCATCAAGAGCGTGGAAAGATCACTGAAGAATCTTAACGTAGATGTAATTGATTTGCTTTTGATACATCGACCGGGACCTCTGATGGATCCAGAAGAGCTGGGTGCGGCCCTGGATCATATGCGAACGTCGGGAAAGATCAAATACTATGGAGTATCCAATTTTACTGTGTCGCAATTCAAGATGCTCAATTCTTGCACGGAACGAAAGCTGGCCACGAATCAAGTGGAAATGAACCCCCTGTATCAGGAACCCTTCCTGGATGGAACCCTGGATTATCTAATCCAGAAACAGATTCGACCTATGGCCTGGTCACCCACAGCAGGTGGTAGAATCTTCAACGATACATCGGAAGCCTCGGTAAGAGTTCGCGACGCAGTCCAGGAAATAGCAGCGCGATACGGTATGGAAATGGACCAAGTTCTGTACAGCTGGCTGCTAATGCATCCTTCGAATCCGGCCATAATCCTGGGTACAAATAAGCCGGAAAGAATTCGCAGGGCTGTGGAATCTAAAACCCGTCACCTGGATAAGCAGGATTGGTATGCCATCTGGTCGGCAGGCAATGGCCAGGAAGTGCCCTGATTCAGATGCATTTGCGGTTCAGATGAAATATTGGTGTAACTCAATAGTGTAGCTGAAGTTTATAGATTCACTGAAATCGCAGGGGGCAGCAAGACAGTGAAGCAGGTAGAGATTCAGAGATCGAGTGCAAGAGCGAGAAGCGATCTCTTAGCCGTCTGAATACTTCACCGCGCAACCATAGGCTCTGGTTCTGCTCTTTTCCACTGGCTTTCCATTCATGGCTGCATTCAGGGCCTGGCGAACATAGTTCGTGGCTCCCTCTATGTCTTTTAGATTGGAAGTGGGTTTATCATCTATGGCCCCGGAATAGATCAATGTTCCTTCCGGGTTGATTATATACATATGGGGCGTGGCTTTGGCTCCGTAGCTTCGACCGACCGTGCCTTTTTCATCCAGCAAATAAGCGGTGAAATTGGCGCCATGCTCTTCGCTTCGGCGCTGGATCTCATCCCGGGAGAAATGCCCCTGCTTTCCTTCCGCGCTGGAGTTAATGGCCAGCCATACAACTCCCTTTTGCGTGAACTCTTTCTGCAACGATTGCATGTTTCCCGATTCGTAATGCTTTCGCACATAGGGACAATCGAAGTTGATCCATTCCAGAACTACAAATTTCCCCTTATAGTCCGATAGCTTGTGCTCGGTTCCTCTGGAATCCACCAGGGTAAAATCCGGCGCTGCGTTCCCTGCAGTGGTGCGGGTAGGTTCATCGGAGTCTTCGCCGCAATAGATAAGCGAAAGCGTTAAGAGAATGGCGATGGCGCTATTAATGGATGTCATATTTACTCCTTTTCTTCCCGATTCATATATGTTGTCGCATTAGTTCTCGGATCGAAGCTTGGCCGCATGCTTCTGAATCCTTCTTCACTGCTCAGAAATGGAGCTACCAGAGGTTCTGGCCTCATTTTCCGTAAGCGGGGAAAACGCTTCCCGGACTATATTTGTAGTCAGTATTTCGGGCAAGAGCACCGGATCTTCTTTCCCTGGAATATATAATGCGTATACAGGAACCCCGTTGCGACCCAGTTTCTCCAGCTCTCTTGAGATCACAGGATCTTCGTTGGTCCAATCCGCCTGAATGGTGGCCGTATTGGTCTGGCGAAATAACTGAATGATCTCTTCCGTATGCAGGACCGTTCTTTTGTTTACCTGGCAACTCAAGCACCAGTCAGCGGTAAAATCTACGAATACTGGAACATTGGCATCCCTGAAGCGCTGTACCAGCGAGGGACTGAATTCCAGCCATTGGCCTGGAACGTAATCTGGCAGGTCCGCATTCGTATTGATGGGTGGGATTTCTTTGCTTTCTCGCTCCATTCCAGCGGACAGGATTCCCGAACCGCCGGCAACGAGCAAAAACAGAATTACGAATGCAGAAGCTACATAGCTGGAGACTTTGTGCGAAAATGGCTGCATGAAACTACCGTAAAGATAGGCAGCCAGTCCCAGAAGCAGCACTGCGAAAAGAGCCAGGGTCATTCCATTTATGGAGGTCTGGTTTCCCAGAACCCATAGTAGCCATCCCACCGTAGCCAGTAATGGAAAGGCCAGCAGCTGCTTGAAGCGAACCATCCATGCTCCCGGCCTGGGAAAGATTTTCAATACTGATGGAAATACACCTGCCAGCAAGAAGGGAGAGGCCAGGCCAAGGCCCAGAAAGAAAAATACAACAAGTGTAACAACGGCGCTCTGCGACAATGCGAAGCCTATGGCGCTGCCCATGAAAGGAGCCGTGCAGGGCGACGCGACAACAGTAGCAAGAACACCGCTCAGAAAGGCGGATCCCAGCGCTCGATGTCCATGATCGGTCTTTATCTCTGGAGCGCTGATAGAAGTTAGCGAAAGTCCGATTTCAAAAACTCCCAGCAGATTAAATGCGAAGAGAGAAAGAAATAGAATCATAAACACCAGAAATCCACTGGATTGCAGATGAAATCCCCAACCCAGCTGCTCCCCGGCGGATCGCAAGGCGATTAAGATGCCAGACAGAGCCAGAAAAGAAAGCACCACTCCCAGAGAGTAAGTGCCGGTGTACAAAAACAGCTTTCGCCGACTTTCTCCAGACAGGTTCATCAAATGAAAAACCTTGAGGGAAAGCACGGGAAGTACGCAGGGCATAAGGTTCAGAATCAAACCGCCCAGAAAGGCAAATCCGGAGTAAACTATCAATTCAAGCATGGAACTATAACTGGATTCGGCAAGGGAATCCACTCCGGTTACACTGGCCACAAAAGAATAGCTATGGTCTCCTCCTGTTATGACTCCCTTTATCTCTTTAATCTGAACGCCGGGCTGCAGAGGAATAAGGATTTCATTGCCCGATACCGATTGAATTTCCGCATGCTGAGCAATGGAAGGATCCTCCAGAAATACGTAGGCATCATCCTGGCCGGCTCCGAGGGCCAGAAGCGCCCGAGAACCCGGTGGAAATTGCAGTTTCAAATGGTCCGCATCCATTTGGCCCTGGATCTCACCTTCCAGGGGTAATGGCAGAGCCGAAACAGTCTCTTTCCAGACATTGCTTCTCGTCCCGGAATCTGCTGCCGTTTCAGAATCCGCTGCCGCGTCAGAGTCAAGTATCCGAGAGCCATCGATAGGCCCCTGAATCTGGACACGAGCCGGAATACAGATCTCGGCGCATTCCAGCCATTCCAGATCCAGTTTGAATTGGCCTGGCGGTCCCGACCGTTCTATGAGAAACGGAATACGTACCGTGCCCTCATATCCATAGGTCATGAGCGGCCCGCCCGCAATACGGTGCGGCGCGGGCCAGTAGATTTCTGGCGAAGTCCAGCCTGGCGGCAATTTCCAGTTGTGTTGAAGCGCTGTGCCCGAATCTCCCGGATTCTTCCAATAAGTATGCCACCCATCATCAAGCTGGATTTCCAGGATGGCGCGAAACTCATGCTGAGGAAGGAAGTCCTTCTCATCGGACTCCTCCCTGGATGGGTTTTTTCTGGAGTCATTTTCCCCGGGACCATTTTCCAGATGCAGATAAGCTACCCCATGGGAAGTCCTGTAAGGCCCCAGGGTTTCTGCCAGAAGAGTAGGTCCCAGCCAGGGACCTATAATGGATAATAGGAATATAAAGTATCTAACGGGAATGCGAAGGTCATGCATCATAAGGAGTCTGGCATTAGTTTATGGTTCTATGTTGCTCCAGACGACCAGAATTCTTTTGACCCGGCCTCAATGAGAACGGTATCGCTGCGACGCCAAAATAGAATCAGACACATTCGAATGTCTGATTCAAGGGTGCCGTAGAATGGCGCCTTATAATGTGACATAATCAGGAGGATTCGGTTTATCTGCCCATCAGTCAGACAGGGTATCGATTGAAGCAGATTGGGCCTCGCTATCCGGAGACCATTCAAACAGTGTCACCTATATGTATCAAGTTTCGCAGAACCGTCATGGAATGCATTTCGTCCAATTCTGAAAGGAGCCAGGAAGATGGAATGCAACCAGCATTTCGCTGATTCTTATTGACGTACCCTGTGAAGGAACCAGCATTCAGGCACCGGGAGACTAATATGCGAGTAAACAGAACCATCCTTTTAACCCTGCTGGTATCGTTTCTGCTTCAAGCAGGGCTCCAGGGCGCGCCAATCTCGGAAACCGGAAGCGCAAGCTCAGAAACCAGGGCCGAGCAAACAGGGGCCAGCGGACCCGAGGAAGCTGTGCAGGCCATGCATCAGGCATTGTGTGCTGGCGATTTTCAGGCCTTCGACAACGTTGTGGATCTGGATCGGGCTTTCATCGATATCGCATCCGCAGAAGTAGCGGACCAAACGCATTTATCCACTCAGGAAAAAGAGAGACGAATTCGCTTTCTCATCTCCCAGATTAAAAGCGAACTTAAAAACTCAATGTCCACGGAGGATTACTCCATCAATTGTAAGGCTGAGGCTGTATTGCAAAGCCAGGAAGGAGATCGCGCCAGGGTAATTAGCAGGCTTCCTACTCGCAAAGACAGATATGTAGTAGTAGAAAAAAGCAACGGACGATGGACTGTAGTCTCCCTGGAAACCGGTCGATCGGCTACGGATGGTGTACAGGCAGCCAGTAGCGGCGGAACCGGTAATGTTACCGATCCAGGCTCTCGTAATCCTCGCAACTCACTGGGAAACGATGTTGCCGGTCCCTCCTGGGGTGAAGATCCGGACGGACCTCTGGAAACAGCTCGCAGAATTCAGGAAGCAGCCTGCGCAGGCGATGACAATGAATTCATGCGCTTTATGGATACCGGCGCAGTCATCGATAACAGTATGGAGCGCATTCTGGAAAGAAGAGGTCTGGCTAAAAACAGCGATGCTCATCGCATGCTAATGAGTCGTAGAGATGATATGGCTCGTGGGCTGGAGCGAAAGATCCGGAGCCAGATCCGAGAAGGAAAAGGCGGTCGGGATTGTCATTACGATGTCCGCATGATTGAAAGCGACGGACAGAATGCAGTTGTAGAAATTCAGCTGCACGGCGGTCGGCCCAGTCATGTCTACATGGAGAAACGGAATTCCGGGCTCTGGGTGATCATCAACCTGGTGCGACCGGATTCAGAGGATGAGGATATCGAAAACAGCGACATTTACGTGTTCCGTTGGAGCACCGGCGTTGCCCTGGCCTGATTCTGCTTCGAAAGGCGAAGCCAGGCTGAGCCTCCCGTATCTCCTGTAAAAGTACATTGCGTCCCACTGCCTTATCGGCCGCCGGAATGCTGAGTTTTTCCAGTTAGACTGAAAGCCAGGCCGGAATCTTTTTCAAGGCAATCCGGGAAAGGAATCCACCATCTTGATCTTGAAATCCGGGAATGAAGTCACAAATTTGATTTTGAAATCCGGGAAGGAATCTACGAATTTCCATTCTCCGCAGTCGTCGGGAAAGCTATCTACCGTCTTTACCTTTAGATCTGGAAAGCTGTCTACTACCTTGACCTTGAAATCAGGGAAGCTATCCACCACCTTTACCTTTCCTTTTAATGGAACGCCTTTGAAGGTGCAGTCCTTTCCCACAGATTCTGCGTTCAAAGCAAGACATCCGCTGCAGACAGCTAAAAACCCGGCGGCAAGCAAAAGCGCCAGGACTCGAGAGTAAGTATACATATATGATTTATTGCACGGCCCCGGTTATTGTCAAGCTGGCAATTCAGGTTGCAAATCGCGTAGAAATCCAGAGATCAGGGCCATTCCGGGGTCGAGTGAGGAGAATATCTGGTAAATTCGATTAAACTACCTGGGCAGGTGCTTTTCCGGCTCCGCGGTCCGCCATGTCCAGTTCATCGTTGTAGCCAAAGAGGTTGGGATCCTTCAATCGATCCACGTACAGAACTCCATCCAGGTGATCACATTCATGCTGATACACCACTGCATCGAATCCTTCGATGATCTCATCATGGAATTCTTCTTTTTCGTCGTAGAATTTCAGCCGGATCTTGCGTTTTCGCTCAACATAGCCCCGCATGTCTGGCACAGAGAGGCAGCCTTCCCAGAATCCCACTTCCGGGGAATCCAGCACCTCGATCTCTGGATTGATCAGAATCCGGCGTTCGATTCCATCCTTTAGCTCCGGGTAGCGATCGGTGCGATAGAATCCTACCACTACCACTCTCTTTAAAACTCCTATCTGAGGAGCAGCCAGGCCAATGCCGTCGGCGGACTCCATGGAGTCGTACATATCACGAATGAGCTTTTTGATTTCCGAGGAACGGATTTCGGTAACCGGTACTTCTTCTGAGCGTTGCCGCAGCAAGGGATGACCGATTCTTAGAATTTTTCGAACTGCCATGGTTATTCTCCAGACCCGATGAGGCCTTCTGAAGCCAATTAACCATCGGAGTCGAGAAATGTCCAGTATGTGGGATGTGGAGACGAGGGGGATCGAACCCCTGACCTTTAGAATGCCATTCTAACGCTCTCCCAACTGAGCTACGCCCCCAATCGGATGAGTCAAATTTCCGGGGCCCGGTTGCCCTACAAGGATTTTTCCCCCGGGAGGCACAGCGTCTACCAGATGAATTTACAGCGCACTCAATACAGTTCGGTGACCGGTCCAGGCACTGACGGATGCCGCGCTCTAAAACTGGTTGCAAGGCCATGCATTTTACCGTCCTCTAGCAATAGCGTGACCTTAACTTCCTATATAATCCTGGGGGCCCTGGCTCTATTCATTTTTGTGGGAGCCTACTACTTCGTCGTTTCCCTGGCCGGCCCCAAAAAGATCGAAGAAATCGAAAATCTCATCAGTCGAGGTAAATACAAGGATGCCATTGTCCTTCTGAACCGAATGCTGGAAAAGGATGACAGAAACATGAAGGCAGTGTATCTGCTGGGGCTCTGTCATCAAAAAACCGGGGATTATAGCAATGCAATTTTGAACTATAGAAGATGTACAAAGATTGCAAAGTATTCGCCAGAGACTCCGGAGCCAGAGGTGCGAAAGCGTCTTGCAGATTCTCAGCTCTCCATTGGAAACTACACCGAAGCAAAAAATGAATACTTGATACTCACCCAGGTGCAGCCAGATAACTACGAAAACTACTATGAAGTAGGTAAGCTTTTTCAGCGCGGTGGGCTGCAGCCAAAAGCCATTAAATTTCTGACCCAGGCAACCAGGTTGAACCCAGCCCATGCAGATTCCTGGTGTGCCCTGGGGCAGGCTCATTTTCAGATGAACAATTATCAGGAGGCCAGAAATGCTCTTCAGACAGCCACTCAACTGGCTCCTTCCGATGCAAATGCACATTACTATCTTGGCCTAACCCTTCGCTTCTTGCAGGATGGGGAAGGGGCCCTGAAGGCTCTGGAAAAAGCATTGAAGGATGAGGATCTAAAGCCCCGGGTTATACTTACTCGTGGCCTGGTAATGATGGATCAAAAATCCTACATTCAGGCCGTGGCCGAATTTCAGAGAGCCCTGAAGCTGGTAGACAAGAAGTCCGATATGTTCTTGCAGCTACATTACATGGCTGCGGCAGCTGCGGAACTGAATCGAGATATGCATACAGCCATTGAACACTGGGAAAAGCTAAATTCCATTAAGCCAGATTACCGGGACGTAGCCCAGAAACTGAAGCAGTACTCTGATTTTCGCACAGACGATTCAATAAAGGACTTTATGATCGCATCCGGTGCTCAGTTCGAAGCTGTAACCAGAAAAATGATCGAAAACATGGGGTTCTCAATAAACCAGATAAACATGAATCGAGACACAGCGATAACGGCGCTGGTTTCAGAAACCGATGCAATGAAGCGAGCCAATCGTCGCTTTTACGCTCTATTCTATCTGCAGAGGGATTTAAATACAGTGTCCGAGAATCAGATGCGAGAGTTTCATGAGCAGATGAAGGAACGGGGCGCCCAGCGAGGAGTGTTTATGACTGTAGGAGAATTCGCCCCGGCCGCCATTGAATTTGCGGGAAATCGACCTATTGAGCTTTTTGATTCCGCTGCCATTGTAGAACATGTTAGAGGTGCCATGAGTTGAGCCTACCTCTTCTTCAGAAGACCGGCAAAGGTTACGTTACCATAAGCCGGAATGCGGAAGTGGATTACATCCTGGAGCTTGCCCTGGATGAAGCCTGTCGCATGGTTCGTGCCGGGGAAGGAAATCTTTTCCTCTATACAGAAGAAGGCACCTTGTTCCCGTTTCGTGAAGATCTTCATTCCGCAGAAGCTGAACAGCTTGCCCTGGAAAGCCTTAAGTCCAGATCCAGCCTGAATATCATTCCTCATAAGGCCATCGGGCCGGACGAACAACTGAAAGAAAGCGAAAGCCCCGGGAATCAGGCGGCCCTGTCAATTGTACTGTCCTCTCAGGATGGCGAGATTGGTGCAATTATTCTAAGACGTCCGCTCTATTTTGATAAATTCTATGAAAACGATCTCAACCTGGTGCGAAACTTTGCGGCCACTTTCGCCATTCTATTAAAAAGCAGCTATGTAGATTCTCCCAACCTCAGGCTGAACTTCAAAAGCAGTCTCCTCCTGCTTCTGGAGAATGCTCATCTCAATCAGAAGGTGAAGGAAGCCGGTTATCAACTCAAGACGGTTCTGGAAGTATCAAACGTAATCAACTCATCCAGGGAATTGAATGAGATGATCCAGGTGGTGCTTTTAAGTGCGCGGCGAGTGATCCATGCAGAAAGTGCCAGTGTATTTTTGAACGATGAGTCCACCGGCGAAATGGTCTTTGATGTCATTTCCGGGGAACAGACCCAGCTTCGAGGGATGCGCATTCCACAGGGACAGGGCATAGTGGGCATATGCGCCAGAGAAGAAAAATCAATCATCGTCAATGATGCTCAGAATGATCCACGACTATTCAAGAAAGTGGATGAAGTGGCGCAAAACGTTACTCGAAATTTGATGGCCTGTCCTCTGATTGTAAGCGACCGGGTAATCGGCGTTATTGAGGTTCTAAATACCATTGACCGGGCCGATTTTACCCAGCAGGATCTGGAGATTTTTGAAAGCTTCAGTGATTCGGTAGCTATCGCACTTCAGCGAAGGATGCTTCTGGATGATCTGCAGAGCACCAATGAGCAGCTGGAAAAAAAACTTCGAGAAGTAACGAGTCTACACTCTGTGGCCAGAATCCTGGTGGAGGCGCACTCCATCGAAGAGCTTTTTGCAAACGTACTGCACGTGATATGCGAAGACCTGAAGGCCGGCCGTGCCAGCTTTCTGTTGAAGAATGCTCAGGGAAACCTGGAAGTGGTGGCCAGACAGGGAGACTACTCCCAGGACGAATCTCTCTATACGTTCAAGCTTTCGGAGCGAGTGATGGAACAGGGCATGCCTCTGTTCGTGGAAGATTTTGGCGATGATCCTGCCCTGGCTCAGATCGAAAGACCGGATCTATACGAATCCAGATCCTGTATTATTATTCCCATGAAGGCTTCCAGTAGCGAGGATCCTTTTGGACTGCTCTGTGTTGCAGATCCTGAGTCCGGTAGCTTCCACCGCGAAGACTTTCTTTTGCTTACTACCATTGTTTCGCAGACGATGCGGGGTTATGAGAACTTCAAGTTAAATGAGGAGCTCCTGGCCAAAAGAGCGATGGAAAAGGAAGTAGAGATTACTTCAAAGATCCAGAAGAATATTCTTCCCTCCCGAATTCCATTTCATCAATATATGGAACTGGGGGCCCGCTCCATAATGGCGCGAACCACTGGCGGCGATTTCTATGATTACCATGTCCATAGCGATGATGGCGAAGTCACCATGCTGGTGGCGGATGTTTCTGGAAAGTCCCTGCCTGCTGCACTCTTTATGGCCGTGTCCAGTTCTATCCTGAGAACGATTATTCGCACAGAAAGAAATCCTGCTGAGATCTTGAGGCAGGCAAACGATCTGCTCTACGAAGAGAGTGAATCTGGAATGTTCGTAACGGTGTTTCTGGCTCGATATAATCCGGGGAATGGAACGTTGCGATATGCATCCGCCGGGCACAATGAAATGCTGTTGGTTCGTAAAGATGGCGCCACGGAAGTCCTTAATTCCAGAGGAGCTCCCCTGGGTGTTGTGCCGTCCGGATCCGTAAAGTTTGAAAGCCGGGAAACCCAGGTCAACAACGGGGATCTTCTAATCCTGTATACCGACGGAGTGGTGGAAGCCATCAACCTGGAAAACGAGGAGTATGGCCTGGACAATTTTAAACTTCTGCTGGAAGAAAATCGAGGGCTGCCGGCCACTCAACTGATTGATCTGGTGTATAAGAATGTAACCAGATTTGCAGAATCAGACCTTCAGTACGATGACTTCACCATGCTTGTCACGCGATTGTATCGAGATGTAAAAGGGCAGCATTATGAATTTCGATTCCCGGCACGGGCCTCCAGTGTTCCCATGCTGAGAGATGAAATAACTCGGATTCTGGAACAAAATGAAGTTGTGGGTCAGGCCCAGGAAGATATACTTCTTGTATCCGATGAAGCCGCCACAAACATCATTCTTCATGCATTTGAAGAAAGCAAGATCCTGGAACCTGACTTTCTCTGCAAGATCCAGATCGGTCAGGGCAGGTTACTTCGAATGGAATTCGAAGATAGGGGCCGACCGTTCGATATAGATGAGGTGGCTCAGCCCGACGTGAATGAGAACCTTGCAGGAAGGCGCAAAGGCGGTTTCGGTGTTTTTTTAATTCGGTCCCTGATGGACCGGGTGCAATATCGCAGAGAGGGTGGTGTGAACTACCTTCGAATGGAAAAAAAAGTGTGACTTTTTTTCGTCTTATCCTTGCGTATATGGATAGTCCAATACAATAGAAATCCGAGATCGAGGGCATATGAGTCTGAAAGTAAAAGAAAGCGGTTCCAACATGGTGGTCTATCTCCATGGTCGCATGGATGTTCATCTGGCTTCCGAAATTGAAAACGAGCTAAATGACATCATACAGAAAAATGATCAGAAGAGCATCGTACTGAACCTGGACGATGTGGAGTACATGTCCTCTTCCGGCCTGAGGGTATTTGTTTCTCTGATGAGAACTCTTAAAGAGTCCGGGCGGAATCTGAAGCTCTGTAATTTATCCCTGGCTGTTCGGAAAGTGTTTGAGGTAGTGGAGCTCATGGACATGTTCGACATCTATGAGTCCGAAGAGGAAGCACTGGCCGGAGAGTAGATCATGAAGAGCACCATCATGCGTCGCGGGCTGTCCGGCCTGGCGCGCTTCATGGGGCTCCATCCAGATGTCAGTCGTCTGATTTCAGGCGGTTTTCGTTTAACCAATCCCAGTAGTGCGCTGTTTCCAGCCGAGAATCTGCCCCTGGCATCCAGAGTCATTGCCAGCGGAATGTGGAATTATTGCTTTTTCCAGTTCTATCGCAACTTCGCAGGCCCGTACTGGGTAGAGCGCCAGTATAATCCAGAGGATCCTTCGTTCATTCCCAGAGCAGGTTCCATGCTCAGTCTGAACCTTACTCACAGAAACTGGCTGGGTGTTCGCGGCCCCAATACTCCATCTTTCGCACTGATTGACCCAGCGGGAGGCCTGAGTCCGGTTATTGGCTACTATAGCATTGAAATCGCGCTCTGGAAAAACGGTCGCATCTATCTACCGGCCCGGGGACAGGTGAAGGTGGAGCAGACACTTCAGGGGGATCTTCCTCTGCCCATCACCACCTATAGCAGAGATGACATTCATGTTACATGGAAGGTTTGCGGATCGCCCAGAGAAGATGGATCTATATTGAATCTGGTGGAGTGGGAGTCCGGATCGCCAGGCTGGGAAATCATCATAGGTGTTCGCCCGTTCAATCCGGAAGGAGCCGCCCTCATCAATGATCTAAAATTCAGCCCCGATAAGATGGGCGGTACAATCGTAATTAATGGAAACGAAGAAATTGGTCTGCTGGACACGCCGGATCTTGTAGTCTGCTCTTCTCTGGAGCGTGGAGATGCCTACTTCAACCGCACCATGGTGGGAGAAATCAACTGTCCCTACGGTATTGCCACCGGAGCATTTCATTATCGATTGAAGGGCAAAGGTCGAATTCGTTTTCATGCAAGAACCTACGAGCAGGTATTGCCTCCGGAACTGGAGTTTGAAAATCGATCAGCTCTGCGAAAGCAAAGTGAAGCTCCTCAGCTGGACGATATTCGCAAAGAAGGCGAAAAGATGCGCGAAAAGCTCATCGTTCAGGATGATTTTCCTCTAACCAGTCGATTTCGCAGCCAGGATCTTCTGGAAACCGAGATGAAGGAGAGTGGAGAGCAATGGGCTCGCTATATTCAGCCGGGGTCTGTGTTTCAATCCGCTCGTGGACTCTGGAATCAGGCTGCTCAAATTAACAAAGGCTTTGTTCTCTCGCTTCAAACAGGAAAGAAGATTACTCCCGGGGTATTTACCTACAGACAGTTCTGGTTCAGAGATGCAGCCTACATGATCAGCGCCCTTGCCGGTTGGAACTATCTCAAGCAGGCAAGGACTGTACTGGAAACCTATCCCGATCGTCAGGAAAAGGACGGCTTCTTTCGCTCCCACGAAGGGGAATGGGACTCCAACGGTCAGGCCATATGGACTCTGGTGCATTTTGCCAGGATGACCGGCGATGTAGAGCTTCTAAAATCCAGCTACGATTCGATTCGCCGAGGGGTGGACTGGATTCGCAAAAAGAGAAAGCGGGGATACGAAAAGAGACTTATGCCTGCTGGCTTCAGTGCAGAGCACCTGGGTCCTGCAGATCATTATTACTGGGACAATCTATGGAGCATTGGAGGGGTTCGGGAAGCTTCTTACGTGGCCGGGCTGCTGGGGCAGACCGGGGATCAGAAGGCTTTCGACAAAGAGGAGTCCACCTATCGATCGGATTTTCTGACTCTTTCTCTGGAAGATAGACAGAAATATGGCGTACTGACCGCAGCCCCGTCCCGCCCGGTGGATTCCGGAATGATTGGAAGCATCTGCATGCTCTATCCTCTGGACCTTCAGATCCTGCCAGAGGCAGAAGAAAAGAGCACGGTGATGACTATTTACCGCGAATTCTTTTTGCGAGGCCTATTCTTTCATCCAATCATTCATTCCGGCTTTAACATTTATCTGAGCCTGCAGATGGCTCAATGCCTGCTTCGCCTGGATGAAGTAAAAGAAGCGCGAAGGGTGCTCAAGCGAGTACTGCAGAGCAGAACTCAACTATGGACCTATCCAGAAGCCATTCATCCCAACACCGGCGGTGGCGTTATGGGTGATGGTTTCCATGGCTGGGCCGCCGCGGAGCTATTGATTCTGTTGCGAGAGTTTGTGGTAGCCGACAGAGGAGATCATCTAAGAATTTTTTCCGGGCTCAAGCGCAAAGAGCTTCAGGGGGCCCCTCTGAGGTTCGGGCCATTTCCCATTCATGGTGGCCATATAACAATCAGCGGCCAGCTCGAAAAATCGGAAGGCGAACTGGTAATTGAATTTCCAGGGCTGTCGCAATCTGCCCTGAAAACACTCCATCTAAACCTGGGTTTTCTGGATCTACAGAAATTGAATTTCAAGGTAGATGGGGCCGGACATTCCGTTAAAGGCTATGGACTCCAGCTAAAGCCATCTGCGGATCGAATTCGAATTCGATACTGAATCAGTTTCCTTTTCTGGGCCGCTGGCATCAGTTTCGCTTACTGCACGGAAGATAGATGCGAAATGATTCTTTCGATGTTGTTTCCCTGGTATTAGGATGAAGAGTAGTATACGTCCGGTTTTTCCTTATTTGGTCACAGTTCTCATATTATCAGGCCTCGCCTCTGGCCGACCACTGTCCGGCGGGACCGGTGTGCTGAGCTGGGCCGTCACCATCGCAGAATCATTCGCCGGCTGGCACTTGATGGTTCTGTGCCTGATTGTAATGACTGTTTTGGGCTGCTTGCTACTCTGGAATAAGTCTGGCGGATGGCCATGGTTACTTCCGCCGCTGGCCCTGAGTCTATACTCCCTGATTTCCATTCTGGGTCCGGCACAGAATGGAGTGACCGCCCCTGATATTGCAACCCGGGCCATGCCAGATCAAATTCGCATATTGCATGCGAATCTCTATCTATATAATTCCAGCGAAACCATGCCATGGGTGCTGGCAACACTCAGACACTGGAATCCAGACATCATAATCCTGCATGAGCTGGATGTGCCCCATCATGCGGTGCTCGGCTCCCAGCTCTCTGATTACAGCTATCAAAGAATCAATACCACGCATCCGTATTTCGGTTCCGGAATCTATTCCAGGGTTCCTCTACACAATGTGAAGGAAATCTCAACTCGGATTGAGACTCTGGTCTCTTTTGAACTGGAATTGCATCAATCCCACGGTGCGTACCGCCATTGCAAATCACCGTCCAGGATGTCTGTGGTGACGGTGCATCCGGTGGCTCCGTTCAATCCTCGCATACTGGAGATTCACCGGCGGGCATTGAGGCATCTGGCCGAAAGTGCAAATGAGAGGGATGGAATTCTGGTGACCGGCGACTTTAACACCGTGGATTGGTCTGCAGACATGCAGCATCTCCAGGAAAGCACAGGGCTGAAAAAAGTGTTTTCGGCTTCTTTCAAGGAAAAACTCTTTCGAGGCACCTATTCTGCCCAATGGCCGAATCTATTTCGACTGCCCATCGATGGAATACTGGTATCCAATGATCTGAATGTTTCGGGCTTCAAAAAAATTGAAATCCCGGGTTCCGATCACCTGGGACTTGTTGTGGATGTTCAATGGCCTTCGCCAGAGAATTGCGATTCGCTCAAGAATTTCCAGAGATCCAGTCCGTAGTAGATTCTCTTTTTCGAATCTCCTCCGGTAATCAAGGACACAATTCTGGCGTCCTCATCCAGTATGGGAGCCCCCTGGCAGCCAGATGGCAACTTGAATGGCTCATCTTTATGGGCCGCTCGAAAGCGAAATAGTCCGTGGCTTTTTCCTGTGAATTCCAGGTTCTTTTCTACGAAGGTTAGATGGTCGTAATCGTCCAGTCGCGCCAGAATATCCCGAAAGCAGCTGAATCCGTAGCGATCCGAGAGGTTCGGCACTCGTCCAGGATGAAGGTCTCCAGGTTTGCGGATTTTTTCCTCGAGTACATCGCCTTCCGGTCCCACTTCCTGATACCGGGCATCCAGTCCGCCGGAGCTATCTTCAGGTAGGATGGGATCCATTAACTCACTACAAACCAGGTAGGTTTTCCGATTATCCGGGCCAATTACATCCGGTATTTCTATAAAGAATGGATCCATCAAAGGGTAAATGACGGTTCCTCGGAATGCATGGTGATATCCATAGATCACCGGTGCTCCAGGTGGCTTGCCGTATTGCACGGTAAGAGCCAGTAATCGTGATCCATGCCGAAATACGCAACCCGTGGATCCTGCAGCTACCTTTCGTCCCACAATCCAGCGAAATGGATAGGCAGTTAGAATTAACTCCCAGAGATAATCGTTAGCATGCACGAGTGTTTATCCAGGCAAAAAACCCGCCCTGAGACAGGGCGGGTTTCCAGTATAAGGCTTCTGAAGCATGCTCCATCAATCGTACATCGTGTTGATAACGTCTTGATACTTATCAGTTACGACGTGCCGCTTGATTTTGAACAGGTTGGTCAATTCATCGCCCACTTCGAATGGTTTGGGAAGCAGTCTTACATCTACCACTTTTTCGAAGGATTTGAAACCGGCTTCGCTAGAAACCAGCTTCTTCACTTCGTTGCGTAGAAGTTTGGCTACTTCTTCATTCTTCGCGATTGCTTCCAGAGTATCTCCATAGTCCTTGAATTGCTCCAGAGAAGGAACAACCAGGGCTGCCAGATACTTCTTGTCCTGACCCACTACCATTACCTGGTCAATGAGTGGAGACTCGGAAAGCTTGTTCTCGATTGGGACCGGTTCCACGTTTTCGCCACCCAGAAGAACGACGGTTTCTTTGGAACGACCAACGATTTTCAGTGTACCGTTGAAGGTAATCATACCGAGGTCACCGGTGTTCATCCAGCCATCTTTGAGAACCTTATCGGTTGCTTCGGGATTCTTGTAGTACCCGCGCATAACCTGTGGTCCTCTGGCATGAATTTCACCTTTGATGCCTCGTTTGGCAGATCCGCCCTTTTCGGTGGTGTAGATAAAATCTCCGTTGGAGATATCTACGATCCGAATATCGGTGTCCGGATAGATAGGCCCTACAGAGCCAATCACCAGTTTGCCCCAGGTTCGAACCGCCAGTACAGGACAGGTTTCGGTCATGCCATAGCCTTCCAGTACAGGGATTCCGATGTTGTTGAAGAACTCATCCACATGAATGGGAAGAGCACCACCACCGGAAACAGAACCACGGAGTTTTCCACCGGTTGCTGCTCGAATCTTTCGCAGAACGATTAGATCCAGCAACAGGAACGGAAGCAGGAAGATGGTGAATCTTAGAATGTTCCATAGCCCAATGAACATGGATACAATGGGGTTTCTTCCCGTTGTATCCAGTTGCTTGAAGCTAAGGAAACGAAGGGCACCTTTAACCTGTCTTGAGCAAAAGTAAGCTGCCTTGAACAGGCCGCGAGCCACACCAGGGCCACCTTCTACTTTTTGCTGAATTCCGGTATAGATACTCTCCCACAGTCGCGGCGCACTGGCCATGAATGTGGGTTTCACAATTCCCATGTCTTCGCGCAGGTTTCGCACGTTTGTATAGTAAGTGCAGCAACCCCCGCCAATTGCAATCATCTCAAATACGCGTTCGAATACGTGCCAGACAGGCAGAATGGATAGGATTCGATCCGTAGTTGTTATATCGATTGGGATTTTCTCTACTTGCGAAACCATGCTGGAATGCCGAAGCATTACGCCCTTGGGCGCTCCAGTTGTTCCGGAAGTGTAGATCATCGTAAAGAGATCGTCAGGTTTGATTTGCGCCATGCGCTCTTCAGCTTTTCGATCTCCGCCAGCACGTAGTTGCTTTCCTTTTTCCAGGAGGTCATACAGTCGAAGGACACCATCCGGAACCGGAGTGTCTTTATCCATCATGATGATGTGCTGAATGTTTGGTAGTTTATCTTTGTTCTTTTGAACTCGATCGAGAACAGCTTTGTTCTCTACGAATACTACTTTTGCATCCGAATGCGGTAGAATGTATGTGACGTCCGCATCAGTTACGTCCGTCCCCCTGGGAACGTCTGCCGCACCAGCAATTAGAATGGCATAATCAGTTACGATCCATTCCAATCGGTTATCGGCAAGGAGCCCCACATGTTCTCTCGCCTGAACACCCAGGTCAATAAGACCGGTGGCCAGGTTCAGTCCCATTTCGTACAGTTCTTTGAACGAAATGGCTTCAAAAACCTTGTCTTTATTCCTGGTCGCAAATGCAGGTTTGTCGCCGTAAGTCTCGGCGGCCCATTTGTACATCTGAGCCAGGTTTGTAGCGTTTATCTTTATAGCCACACCAGACCTCCAGAATAAGCTGGCGTAAGGATCATAGGAATAGTGCAAAATGTCAACCTTTTACACGAGATATCGCGAAAGAAGAGAGGCCATTAAGTCTGTATTATGTGTCGGTCTGGATCCTGATCCCGCTCGTTTGCCCGATGGATACGAATCCGGTGCTCAAGGGGCCGGCGATCATCTCAGGGATGTTGTGGATGCAACCCATGATCTTGCAGTAGCTTACAAACCTAACGCAGCATTCTTCGAGTCTATGGGCTCTGCAGGCTGGGAATTGCTCAAGGATGTAATCCAATATATTAGAAAGCGAGCTCCAGGGGCGCTGATTGTGCTTGATGCCAAGCGAGGCGACCTGGGAAATACTGCATCGCACTATGCTGCAGCAATTTTCGATGATCTGGAAGCTGATTCCGTAACTCTGAACCCTTATATGGGCAAAGAAAGCCTGATTCCATTTCTGGAGCGCAAGGACCGGGCTTCGTTTATACTGTGTCTTACTTCTAACTCCGGTGCCCGGGATCTTCAATACCATGGAGACCCTCCTCTTTACCAACACGTCGCCCGTTTATGTCGCCAGTGGCATGATGAATTCAAGAACCTGGGACTGGTGGTAGGTGCTACGCGCGATCCCGAGGAGCTTTCCAGGGTAAGGGAGTTGGCTCCTGGTATGATTTTTCTGGTTCCTGGGGTAGGAAGTCAGGGCGGAGATTTAAATGAGGTGCTAAGAAAGGCCGGCGATGATGTGCTGATCAATTCCAGTCGCTCCATTTTGTTTGCATCGCACAACAGAGCAGAGCTACCCGAGAAGTGTAGAGCAGAAGCCAGTTCCCTGGTTGAGAAGATGCGACCTTACCTCTAGGCCTGCACCGGGCCGAGAATACGAGCTCGAACCTGAATCATTGTTCTCTGTCATATCTTGAAATGCTGATGAATGTCCATAACTGTCCGGAAGTCTCAAGAAGCGATTTTTTCTTTACGGGGTAAGGTACAGAGAAAGCCTGTGAAAGATCCCTTCTATAAGATGTCGTGCCGGTTCAGGCAGAATTCCACCGATCCGGAATTGAAACACTATAGAAGGTCTAAACGTCCGCCTTTCGGCGCCTCATTAGCGGCCCGCAAGTGACCTGGACGATAAGAGGCCTCAGGCCGCAGATAATGCATGTCCGGGTAAGGGCATGACAGGAGAAACGGATAAATGATCCTTAAACGTCTTTTCGGTTCATCAATTGGACGCAAGATCCTGGTTGCTACCACGGGTCTGTTGCTCATCGGCTTTGTTGTAGGCCATATGCTGGGCAACTGGAATATGTTTTTTGGTCGGGAAGAGATGAATGCCTATGCAGCATTCTTGAAGAGCATTCCCGGTCCTCTCTGGACAGCTCGCATCGGGCTTCTGATAGTTTTTGTATTGCATGTCATTATTGCTCTCAAGCTAAAGATGGAAAGCAAAGCCGCTCGCCCGGTGGCCTATAAGAGTAAGAACACTCAGCGAGCTTCCCTGGCCTCCAGGTTCATGGCTCAAACCGGACTTCTGATCCTGGCATTTCTGATCTATCATCTATTGCACTTTACGCTGGGACAAATCGAGCAAGGCGGATTCGCACTCACTGACGATAAAGGCAGGCATGATGTATATGGAATGGTGATTCATTCCTTCAGCAATCCATTGATTGTTACCAGCTACATCATAGCCATGTTCTTTCTGGCCATGCATTTGATCCATGCGGTGCAAAGCATGCTGCAGACATTTGGCCTGGCCGGTGAGCAGAGCAGGCCGATGGTAGAAAAAGTTTCTGTGGGCTTTGCCATTTTCATTTTTGCAGGGTATACATCCATTCCAGTGGCCATTCTTTCAGGATTGGTCAAATAACCGGCTATTATTATCTAAGTTACAGAGGGAGAAATCATGTCGCTCAATTCCAATATTCCTTCCGGGTCCGTTGACCAAAAGTGGGAGAAGCATAAGTTTGATTTGAAGCTGGTGAATCCGGCCAACAAGAGAAAGTTCGACGTTATTGTCGTAGGGACCGGGCTTGCCGGCGCCAGCGCCGCTGCCAGCCTTGCGGAGCTAGGCTATAATGTTAAAAGCTTCTGCTTTCAAGACAGCCCGCGAAGAGCTCATAGCATCGCTGCTCAGGGCGGGATCAACGCAGCCAAGAACTATCAAAACGATGGGGACAGCGTTTACCGCCTCTTTTACGACACAGTAAAGGGCGGGGACTTTCGATCCAGAGAAGCCAATGTATATCGCCTGGCTCAGGTAAGTCTTAATATTATCGATCAATGTGTTGCCCAGGGAGTTCCCTTCGCGCGAGAGTACGGCGGGTACCTCACGAACCGTTCCTTCGGTGGAGCCCAGGTTAGCCGAACCTTCTATGCCAGAGGACAAACCGGACAGCAGCTTCTTCTGGGGGCTTACAGCGCTCTTTCGCGGCAGATTGGTCTGGGTAACGTTGAGATGTATCCCAGAACAGAGATGCTGGATGTTGTTCTGGAAGATGGCAAAGCAAAAGGTATTGTCGTTCGAGATCTAAAGACAGGAAAGATATCCGTACATAGTGGTCATGCTGTGGTACTGGCTACTGGCGGATATTCCAACGTTTACTTCCTTTCTACGAATGCGATGAACTGTAACGTTACTGCAGCATTCCGTGCTTACAGAAAAGGCGCCTACTTCGCCAACCCCTGTTACACGCAAATCCATCCTACCTGCATTCCTGCAAGCGGTGAATATCAATCCAAACTGACTCTAATGTCTGAGTCTCTGCGAAACGATGGCCGCGTTTGGGTTCCGAGCAAAAAAGGTGATACTCGGGCGCCCAACGACATTCCGGAATCCGAAAGGGACTATTATCTGGAGCAGAAATATCCCAGCTTTGGTAACCTGGTGCCACGAGATATCGCCAGTCGTGCTGCGAAGAATGTATGCGATGAAGGGCGCGGTGTAGGCAAGGGAGAGGTCTCCCGAGCGGTTTATCTGGATTTTCGAGATGCCATCAAGAGGCTGGGTGAGCCCGCTGTAAAAGAGCGATACGGCAACCTGTTCGAAATGTATCAGAAGATTACCAATGAGAATCCCTACGAGGTTCCCATGAAGATCTATCCGGCTCCTCACTATACCATGGGTGGTCTCTGGGTGGATTATAATCTAATGACCAATGTGCCCGGCCTGTTCGCCATCGGTGAGGCGAACTTTTCCGATCATGGCGCCAACCGACTGGGAGCCAGTGCACTGATGCAGGGTCTGGCGGATGGCTATTTCGTGCTGCCATACACTATTGGCGGTTACCTGGCTGATCTGGGCTGGGATCCAGTGAAAAGCGATACCGATGCATTCAAAGAAACGAAAGAAAAGGTGGAGTCTCAGACCAAGCAATTCCTGTCCGTTAACGGAAACCGCAGTCCGGATTCCTTCCACAGAGAGCTGGGAGAGGTCATGCTGGATAAGTGCGGTATGTCTAGAAGCGAAGCCGGGCTCAAAGAAGCTCTAAAGAAGATTCCCGAGATTCGCGACGAATTCCGTAAAAATCTGAAGGTCACCGGCTCCGGAGAGCAATTGAACCAGACTCTGGAGAAAGCCGGCCGAGTGGCGGACTTCCTGGATTTTGGCGAACTAATGTGCCGCGATGCTCTGATGAGAGAAGAGTCCTGTGGAGGTCACTTTCGCGAAGAGCATCAGACTCCGGAAGGAGAAGCGCTTCGTCATGATGATAAATTTGCATTTGTGGGGGCCTGGGAATTCAAAGGCGAAAACGAGCCTACATTGCATAAAGAAGAACTGGATTTTGAAAACGTTAAGCTTACCCAGAGGAGCTACAAATGAAAATCATACTGCACATATCTCGTCAAAATGGACCGGACGATAAGCCCAAAATGGTTCGCTATGAAATGACCGATGTGGATCACCACTGGTCTTTTCTGGAAATGCTGGATGTACTGAATGAACGGCTGATTGAGAAAGGAGAAGATCCGGTAACATTCGATCATGACTGTCGTGAAGGTATCTGTGGTTCCTGCGGATTCATGATTAACGGTCTGGCCCACGGTCGACAGTTTGCTCCGGAAGGCAGAACCACTGTATGTCAGATGCACATGCACCGATTTGCAGATGGCGATGAGCTTTATCTGGAACCCTGGCGAGCACGTGCCTTCCCTGTAGTAAAGGACCTGATGGTAGATCGCAGCTCATTCGATCGAGTAATCCAGAGTGGTGGCTATATTTCCGTCCGTACCGGTAACGCGCAGGACGGAAATACCATGCCGGTGCCCAAAGATATCGCAGACGAAGCGATGAATGCAGCTGAATGTATTGGCTGTGGAGCCTGTGTGGCGTCCTGTAAGAATGCCAGTGCCATGCTCTTTGTTTCCGCCAAAATCAGCCACCTGGGTCTACTGCCTCAGGGACAACCAGAGAGAGATAAGAGAGCTCAATCCATGGTTGCCAAAATGGATGAAGAAGGCTTCGGAAACTGTACAAATCAGTATGAGTGCGAAGCGGTATGTCCCAAGGGAATCAGCGTGAACTTTATTTCTCGCATGAATGCGGATTATCGCAATAGCATTAACAAGAAGTAACCATGAAACGAAAGTCTTTCAGCTCAATGATACGCTTCCTGGCAGTTGCTCTTATTGGGGCTATTGCCCTGCTGGGCACAGCCTGCGGAACCTATCAGCCACCTTATGGCTATATCTATCACAATACCCGGATGAACAAAGATGTATCGGAGGCTACCAACATCGGTAGCCGCTCCGGAGCATCCTGCGTTCAGTCCTACATGGGTATGATAAGCTTTGGCGATGCAAGCATCAAGGCGGCCGCGGCTGCGGGTGGAATTCAGACTGTGAAAGCGGTCGATTACAGCGAGCTTTCTATCTTTACCTTCTTTTATAATCGATTCTGCACCATCGCGCACGGGGATTGATATGGCTGTAGAAGATCTGGTGGGCCTTTGTGTTACGGATGAGGCCCTGTATACCAAATACCGGGAAGGAATGATGCCGCTTCTGGAAAAAGCAGGCGGCTACTTTCGGTACGATGCAAAGATCCAGACAGAACTGAAATCGCCGGTGAGTCATTCCATCAATCGAATATTCATCATTGGATTTCCAGATCAAAAATCCAGGGATGATTTCTTCTCCAATCCAGAATACAGAGCTGTTCGAAGCGAGTTCTTTGACAAATCTGTGTCTGCTGTGTCCAGGCTTTCGCAATACAAAATTGAGGCTGCGCCAGGTCTCTAGGAGGTCTCGAGGAGGCTCCTTTCTTTGCGAAAGGGTATTCGGAATTCTTCAGGGGGAACTGATTGCAACCAATAGAAGAAAATAAAGATCTGATTCGACGCCTGGTTCGTGCCATGAATGAACGGGACTGGCGTGGGGTTCGAAATACGTTGCATCCAGACTTTCAAAGACACAGCCATGCTGCTGGAGAATCCGTTGTAGAAGAGGGAGAAGACTTCGTATTGCTTCTTAGAGGTCAATTTGAAGCCTTTCCGGATGGCCAGGAAGAGATTCTGGATATGATTGGCGAAGGAGATCGGGTGGCTGCTCGTCATCGGTTCAAGGGAACTCAGACCGGCGCATTGGGCCCATTTGAGCCTTCGCATCGTTCCCTGGTCTCTGAATACATTGCATTCTATCGCTTCGCAGATGGACGAATCGCTGAATCCTGGGCAGAATGGGATAATCTTTCAGCTCTGGAACAACTGGGGCACTCTACTGAACCCAATTAACCGTGCCAATGACTGGCACAGGCGAATGCCTTTTCGTTTTAAGATCTAGTATTGATTGCTCTGGATTGGTAGCTCAAGGGTCAGGCGATTGAAATCCTTCCTTACGAAAATCTCCAGGACAGCGATTACTCGGCTGTGCATTTCGGAGACACAGCGATTCATACTTCAGCGATTCCAGGATTCTGCCTTTTTTCCTATATTGATCCAGTGACGGACCTTCGCTTCATCCAGGTGCTTTCTGGACCGGTAGATAAACAGCACTCCTCTGGATTCTTTGCGCTGCATTACAACAATTCTATGCTCGTAGGGGTTGCACCTGGTGTGTTCAAATTCATAGATAACAAGATTCGGGGAATCTTCGATTGCTTTCCATGTTCCGGTGCGACAATCCTGGTATAACTCATACTTTCTGCGCTCCTTAAAGCTCTCAATGGTATCGTCCGAGATTGCGGATGGAATTCTGGCTACCTCAATGCGCTCTTCCCAGGAATGGAAGGCCTCATTCGACGGAACCATTTTGGAAAATACAATTTCTGGCTCGCGGGTTGTTCTTCGATTCCAGGTCCGATTGTCCAGGTCAATGGTGTCGTCCTGTCGGTTTTCTGACTGGGTGCTTGCACACCCTACCATAAATGTGAATACCAGAAGCGGGGAAAATCCCTTGAAAAATCCAGACGCCATGGCCTGATTTTACGAAAGGCTTCATTTTTAGTCCACCAAAACCTTTGCATCGCTCGTCTAAGCCTGTGGACCTATTTCTTATGTTCTATGAGATTCAAGGAGTAAAACAGGAGTCCGGAGCTCCCTTTCGTAGATGGTTTCATGCAGATGACATGGACCTTTCTATATGGTTGGAGGGCTCGGATCCGGTTCGGTTTCAGCTAAGTTACAATCGGCATCTGGGCGAAAAGAGTATTCTATGGAATAGAGACAGTGGCTTCAGTCACTTTTCCATCGATGATGGGGAGCAGCAACCGGGCCATTATAAAGCCAGTCCCATAGTTACAGGCTATTTACCCATGGATTTTTTGCAGGCAATTACAGCTTTTAAGCAGCATGCAGAACCAATGTCCGAAGACATATTTGACTTTGTTCTTCAGAAGTTAAAGGAAGGCCATAGAATCCTGGAGTAAACTATGCTTTCTGGAGAAGCCAGATCTTTCGATACCGAGCAAGTCAGGCCGTCTTCATTGGATCAATATATCGAGAGGCAAGCATCAATCCTTTCCTTCTACATCAAGGCCCCAGCGTTCCAGAATTTGTCTCAGGGAGCCGTTTTCTCTGATCTTTAGTAATGCGCCATCTACATCTTTAATGGCCGGATCGCCTTTGCGAAAAACAAAACAATAATGCTCGGACAGATCATGGCTTCTTACCAGGCGCAGTTCTGGACGGGAATCCACCAGGTTATTCAGAACGGGGTAATCGTAAACAAATGCATCCACTTTTCCATTTCGCACCAGTCCTACTGCATCGGAAACGCTGTCCACAGGTCGAATCTTTCTGGAGAACCGATGGGCGAAGTCTTCGCCGGAGCTGCCCGGGATTACTGCAACGGTTCGACCTGTAAGGTCTGCAGGAGATTGAATGGCCGCATGCTGCAACTGAAACAGTGTAAACGCACTTGCGATTCCCGCTGTAAGAGAAGAAGCGGTTATCATTGCGGTCACCATCCAGATTCCTGCCAGCACTCTGCCTCGCTTGCCGACCGGTACCAGATCACCGTAACCTACAGTTGTAAAGGTTACTATGGCAAACCAGACTCCCTGGCCTATTCCTTTGATAGGATCACGAGACCAGGCATCGTTGGCTTTATTTTCTACCGTCCAGATGATGGCGCCCACAATTAGAAGAAGTCCCACCAGGGTGGTTACACCGATCAAGAAAGGCCCGCTTAGAAAGGGCTGAATGGCTCTCCAGAAAGATGTATCCGAGCGATTTGTAAGTATGGCCGGAGACGTTACGTAAAAAGGATGAGTGAACCCGAAGCGTTCGTATCTTTCCTCTGTGATGGACACCGGGCCCACCACTACATCAATTTTTCCCTGATTGAGTAGTGAGAGCATTTCCGTAACAGATCCAGTGGAAACCTGTCTGGACTGCAGATTGGTGTATCTCGCTGCTTCCTGCCAGATGTCCACCGCTACTCCGGAAGCAGCTTCTGTAGAAATATTAATAAATGGCTCGGAACCTCCGTAACCAACTCTAAGTTCCCGAGCGATTAACGAAGATGATGTAGTAAAGGTAATAATTAATGTCAAAGCTACAGCGAAGCTACGAAAGTTCATCTGCACATGATAAATCATCCATTCAGAATTTCAAGTGAGTCTATTGCGTTTTTATGCCGGCTGCGAATTGGCCTGGTCAGCGTTATAGCTGAATTCCCAGGGGAGTCTTCGTTTTCTCTACGCGAATGCTGCTTTCAATCCTGTCCAGGGTAGGCCTGTCTGCCACCGGGCCCACCATTACCACCACTGCGATTCCTGAATCTGTTGAGAATATATAGAACCTGGCGGAACTACTGATTCCGTATGGTCCCGGAAGCATTACCGACGCATCCATTCGAATGGCATTCACTTCTTTCAATTCTCGCTTTTCTGCTTTTTCGATCTTCTGATGGCCTCTTGCAAAGAGAAAGCTGTAGTAACCCTTTTCGATCCTGGTCTGCCATTTTTCCATTTCGCCGGCCATTACCACGCCTTCGGAAACTGGATGGTGATCCATAATCAGGAATGCGCCGTTGGGGGCCGTGAGGCGAATTCCGCTATAGTCGCTGGAGCCGGAGAATGGAACGGGAACCAGCAGAGAGTAGTTTCCATTGCCGGCAACGATGCGCTTCAGTTTGTAAGGCTGTTCTTTATGTACCTTGAGGTTTTTGATGGTTTCTATAAACTTTTGACGGTATTTCTCAATGTCCGGGGCTACCAGGTAGAGAATACCTGCTGTTGGCCTGGAGACGGAATCGGTCCCCTCAAAGCGTCGATTCATGACAACGGCGGCCAGCCACTGACCTTTCTTTCCCGATCCTTCCAGAAGCGTTACGGATGCGCCTTCCACTTTAGCTCTGGAATCTATGGCTCCGGCCTCTGGAAATAGTATCTCCGGATCCTTTTCGATTTGCTTCAGTAAACTCTCCGGTTCCGGGAAATCATAACCAACATTATTATAGACCAGGTACGCGGAATCATCCACCGGAAAAATATGAGCGATGGCTGTGCTGTATGGGGATTCGCATAGATGTCCCCATCCAGGAAGCTCCAGGTAATCGATAATCAAAGATCCTGATTGGGATCTGGCTTCGCGCGGCAAAAAGGATTCGCATTCTGTATCTTTGCCGGAATCTTTATCATTGTCTGCATAGAGTGCCGTAGATGTAAACAGGCTCAAGGCCAGAGCTATGGATATATTTCGAATGGTGGCGGGCATTCTTGCTGGATTCTTTATCACTTCGCTTCGCATAGGTTCCCACATTGTTGAAAATTTATGATTCTGACAAGGTATTCTTTTGCTTCCGGGTTATAATCGCTGCCGGAATTCTGGAACATCCCTGGAACGCTCCATAGAATGAACATCGGCCGGTCCCTTCTTTCATTTCTGGATCCTGGAAGGATTTTGATCGCCGCTCTCTCTTAATACTTATCTAAATTCAGTTATCAGTTAAATATCGGCCATTTTGATTTCTGCTTTATAGTCCAGGTCTTTACCGGCAAATAAAGGAACCAGTTCATCCGCACCAAAAGGGTAGCTTTCTGGATTCTTCGTCTTAACTTTTTGAAGCTCCAGCCAGATTCCTGTATCAATCCCCTGTTTGTCATTCAATGGAAGCCCGTAGAATCGTTCTCCGCGCAGGCATAGAAAGTCTCTTAGAAACGTTTCCAGGTCTTTAAGGTCTCTTCCTGAATTACTGAAAAAGCGTTCGAATGCCATGGCATATAGTTCTGGAAAAAAAGGCGCAGTATAAATCCCGGCAGCACAACTATGGGATTCTTTGCGCGACCGCGGATGAGGAGCACTATCTGTGCCTGCAAAAACATTGTCATGTTTCAGGCATGCATTGAGGAGAGCTGTACGATCCTCTTCTGTCTTTACCACGGGCAAACAATAATGGTGAGGTTTCAGTCCACCTACCAGCAAATCGTTGCGAGTAAGTAATAGATGGTGAGGAGTTACAGTGGCTCCCATTCTCTTTCCCTGGGACTCTACGAAGTCTACACCATCCTTTGAACTAACGTGCTCGAATACAATGCGAAGCTTCTTAAAGCGATTGCAGATCCAGCTCAAATCACCATCTATAAAAGCCTTTTCTCGATCAAATACATCGATGTCGGGCGAGGTGGATTCTGCATGCACCAGCAATGGAAAATCCAGCTCCTCCATTCTTGCCAGTGTGGATTCAGCTTTTTTTACTGAAGTGAGTCCGTCTTCGGAATTGGTGGTGGCACCTGCCGGATACAATTTGACCGCGAATACGAAGTCAGAATCCTTTGCTGCCTGAATGTCTGCCGGACTGGTGTTATCTGTGAGATACAGGGTCATCAGTGGCTGGAAATGTTCGAACTTACAGACTTCACGGATTCGGCTTCTATAGCTAGCTGCTTCTTCTACCGTTCGGATAGGAGGCTTGAGATTGGGCATTACGATGGCTCGCCGGCATCTGGAAGCAGCATGATTTACGGTTACAGGGAGAACATCTCCGTCGCGAAGATGCAGATGCCAGTCATCGGGCATGGGAATTCGAATAGTGTTGGTCTCGTTACTCATCAATGTGTCTCGTTTTCTTTATTGCATGCAATTCTTTGCAATATACTGGCCTGTTTTCAGGGCCGTTTTTCAGGAGCGCCATCGTTGCTTCTGCTTCCATCCGTTCCAATCTATACAGTGCTTTATACAGGCAGATCGGTTTTTCGCAAACATCTATTTTGGGTCTTTTTATTTTCCCTCAATGCATTCGGCAATAATGCTCGAAAGCGTTTGGGATTGATTACGCAGGCTAAAGGCTATCTATAGAGATAGGCAGCCAGAGTTCACCAAGTGTCGTTACATGTTGCGACATCGATTCTGGATGCGTTCCGGGCTTCTTAATCAAAATTAGTAATTCGTAATCAATCGATTGGCATCTACTCCAATATGATTCAATGCCCGTTTTAGAGATTCTCCAAATTCATGCGATCCTATCCAGAGCAATTGACTATCCTTGAGATCTTCTTCGTAGGATTCCAGAGCTTGCTGCACCTGACCCGCAAAGAAAACCTGATCGGTTTTCTCTGTTTGCTCATCCAGGCAAAGATGCAGAGAAATAATTCCATCCCTTTCGAGCTGGGCAATCTCATGGAGAAGAGGTACAGCGCTGAGCTTGAAGGCTGCCTGCCAGAGATGCATTTTGCATCTACTTTCACCGGCTGCTACCTTGCGGATCAATGATCGGAAAGGAGCGAATCCAGATCCCATGGAAAACATATGAATGTCTGGCTCTCCGCTTTCGCAGCTCAAGGGAAATCCGGGGCCCTGAATGGATCGACATTCAACGGTCTGGCCGGGAGTCAGCTCCAGCATATCGCCGGCGGCTCCCGGGGCCTGCTTGATAATAAACTCTAGATATGGATCGTCAGGGCTGGATGCCAGCGCGAAGAATGCAGGTCGTTCCTGTTCCGGAGAAGTATGAATGATTGCGTACTGGCCTGGAGTTTTGAATTGGTCAAGCAGGCCTTGATCGCCTTCGAAGCGAAGCAGATATAGACCATCCGCGGCCCTGCTCTTTTCGCTGAGACTCAGATCCGTCATTTGCGGCCGCCCTTTTTTCTGGCCGCTTTCTTGCTGCTTCCTGTTCTTTTACTCGCCTTACCGGATGGACCGGTAGTTTTTCGAGTGCGTAAAGTCTGGGCGTAGCTTTTGCGAGCCGGGTTCTGGGGGCTTCCATAGAATGGGGTTTCCAGATCTGCCAGTTCCTCGGCCATATATTCAAGGTACGGCTCGCGATTCTGTGTCCTTTCGTAACAGGTAAAGAGTCCCCAGGCCATGCCCGGAAGTACCTTCGCCAGAGGCTTGCTCATGAAAGGAGGGAAGGGGTAAAAGTTGGATCCGGCCCTCTTTTCGAAGCGAAAGAAGCCTCCCTTTTCTGCCAGGGTCTTTTGGTCAGGAAGAGTGAAGCTTCGCACGTGAGCACTGAAGCTCTGCTGGGCTGTGGGATGCTGACCAAAGAGAAGAAGCATGCGATTATGAAAACTCGCCAGGTTGGGGGTGCCCAGAATCAGTCTTCCGCCGGTCTTGAGAATGCGCGAAAACTCGGCAAACATCCAGAATACTTCCTTTACATGCTCCAGGACCTGATTGCAGATAATTACATCCATGCTGGCATCTGCGAAAGGCCAGGGGTCTCGCTCAATATCCACGGACTCAACATGGATGCCTGCCTGCTTGCAATCCTCAACATATGGCGGATAATTCTCCACCCCATGTAGATGCAATCGCGGTGCAGCCAGGATATCTTCCCTTTCCAGTAGATCCGAATAGGCCTGTCTGCAATTTAGAAGGTCTGTGCCATGTCCACAGCCGGGATCCAGGATATGGAGGTCCGAGGTATTGGGGGCTGCATCCACCAGGGCTCGGGCGGCCCAGCCAGCAATGATGGGGCGGCCATAGTTTAGTTCCTCGGTTCCCTTCTTCAGGGAATAGGCGATCTTCCTTAGCATGTGTAAGGTAGGATTGGAGCCCCCTCGACCCTGTCAAGCCAGTGCATTCTCACATTCTCGTCGCAGGGGACAGTCCGGGCAGAGTGGGTTCTGTTTCTTGCAGTATGCATTGCCCAGCCTCACAATCAATGCATGAAATTCGTTGAAGTGCTGCACCAGGGAATCCGGCGCCAGGTGAGCCTGGAAATCGGACTGCACCATATTCTTGAGCAAATCGTAGGAGCCGGCGGATGCACGGGCCGCAGCGGAATCGTATCTGGCCAGCCATCGATGGGTGTAGGCATCCACTACAAATACAGGAAGCTCCAGGGCATAACAGAGTATGGAATCTGCGGTTTCTGGGCCGATTCCTTTAATGCTTAGTAGCTCTTTTCGGATGGGCTCGGCCCGGGACGCTTTCTTTCGCAGGAGCAGGGAAGGGCTGTAGCTGTAGCTGGAATACCAATCCAGATAATTATGCAGTGTTCGGGCCTTCTGATTGAAATATCCGGAGCTTCGAATGGCCTCCGCAAGATCTGGATGAGGCATTAGATGCATCTTTTTTGGGCGTAGTGCCTGTAAACTCTTCAACCGATGGATGGCCTTCTCCACATTCCTCCAGGAAGTGTTTTGAGTAAGTATGGCACCCACCATGACCTCAAATGCAGTGTCTCCTGGCCACCATTGGGAGGGGCCCAGCGCCTTCAAAAGGGTTTGATAGGGTTTGAGAAACATGGGGAAACCTGATGGAAAAAAAGGTGCAAAATGCCGATAGCTGCACTGTGGACTATGAGGACAAATTACTGAGGCTTCAGAGTTACCGTGAAAAATTGGACGAACTCTGCGATTTTGTCGATCAAGAACTGCGGTTCAATCGTCAAAAACGAGAGGAATGGAATCGCCGCACTATCGAATGGAAGGAATCCTACAAAGCGGAGGAGTCCAACGGAAACAATTGACTGAAGCAAATGGCAGGGATTGCTGGATATGATGGGTACGGACCAAATACTGGTAGAACAGACTGATGATGTACTCATTGTTTCCCTGGCTGGCCGGCTGGATATTACCAACTCCGAGGAGTTCGAGAATTCGGTGCTGGAAGCCATGGAGAAAAAGAAAACCCCGGTCATTGTTCGGCTGCAGGATGTTTCCTACATGTCTTCTTCTGGAGTCAGAGCACTGCTCTCCATCTATCACGCACTCCGCAAGCATGGAAAAGAGCTAATCATTGCCGAGCTTTCTCCGGCAGTGAAAAAGATAATTTCAGTCACAGAGCTGGACCGGGTATTTCCTGTGCTTGGCAGCCTTGAGAATGCGTTGCAGAAGGTGCGGGCCGAATAACATCCTGTCTGTGCATGCTGTCCAGATTAACCAGGTTTTCACGCACACTTCGATTCAGTCTTCCCGCCATCCTGGTCCTGGTTCTGCAAATCCAATTTTTTGGCGGTTCCCATCCTCCGCCCTGGCCGGATGAAGCATTGTTTTCCAATCCAGCCCATGAGCTGGCCCGGGGAAATGGATTTCGCACTATGGTTCTGGAAGGCCTGGTTCCAGGGATGGAAGAGGCAACTCTGTGGAATTCGCCTCTGTACATGGTAGTTCTTTCCGGTGCCTATCTCGGGGCGGATGAAAGCCTGGCTCTGGGAAGGGCGGTTTCTCTAATTATCGCAATCGTTATTCTTCTGGTATTTACCGGATTTCTACAGAGTCTTCAGATAGATGCACCGGTACTTTTTATTGCACCGTTGCTTCTGGCACTGGATCCTACCTTTGTACGCGGCGCGAATGTGATTCGTATGGACGGGCTATGTTTGCTGTTCTGTATGCTTGCACTGCAATTTTCCTTTCGCGCCTTTCAATTTCAGAGGGATCATTATTCCTTTCTGGCCGGGGTATTTCTGGGTCTGGGGGCGCTGTCGCATCCCGCTGCTCTGTACGGTGTTGCTTTTGTTGTTCTTTTTCATCTGTTTCGATGGAGGGGCCTGTTCTTTGCAATTTGCGGAGTGCTACTTGCTTTGAGTCCGTGGCTGGCCTACATCGCATCTAACTGGGACATCTTTCAGTTACAGTTTCTTTCCCAGCTTGTGCGAAAATCCGGGCTTTTGACTCTGTGGGGCGGGCCTACCGGCGGAGTCTTTGTAGTATTTACCTCCCAGTACGGAGGCGGATTTTTCTCAATGATACTGGTGGGCCTGCTGGTCGCTGCTGTGGCCGGGCAATGGCTCTGGCTCTGGAAAGACATGGTTTCCGACAACGGGATGTTTCAGTGGAAAACTGCCTGGAGCGGAACTCTTCTGGCATTTCGGCAGAATCGGTACTTTCTTCTATCGCTGGCCTGGCCTGCAGTTACACTTTTCTGCATGCTCAGCGTTGAAGGCTGGTATGCGATGCACAGCTTTCCCTATCTCCTGCTGGGCAGCGCGGCTCTGTTTGCTCTTCCCTATAAAGAATCCAGACTTCGATTGCGCGGGGTATGGATTCTCAGGACTTTCGCAGCAGGAATTCTTTTGCTATCTCTATTAAACACATACCGGCATTTGAGCAAGGATACAGATGAAATAGTGGATGGGGCCCTGGAACGAATGGTGCAGCAGGCAGGTAAATGCGATTCTGTTTTTGTTCGAATGATTCCTGACCCATATTTTGCTCTTCGAGCAAGTAATCCGGACATTCGGTATCTGGAATTTGTGCCTGCAAGACTCAGTTTTCCTGCGGAGTCCGTGGATCAGCAGGCAACACTTGAGTCTGTGGATTGCTTTATCCTGGATGATACTGGACGGGAAAGCGGCAAAGCAGATGCCTATATTCAGAATAATCGGGAACGATTTGAACGAATCCCTCTGATCTTTTCGGGGCCGGCTCTGAGCGGGCATCTATATAAGAGGATTTCTTCGGAAAAATAGTGAAAAGCACAGGAATTCGACCGATCCATAAAGCAAATGGAATCGGTGGAATTATGCCTCACTGTTTTGCAGCTGGATGCATTGCCGGATGAGCGTACATTAAAACGCAGCTTTCGCAAAGCCATGCTGGAAGCTCATCCGGATCGAAATCCCCGGAACCGTCAGTGGGCGGAAGAAAAGTCCAGGGAAATCATTCATGCCTATGAGCTCATTTCCGATGAGCTCCGAAATAGAAATAGCACAGGGAAATCTTCCCAATCCTGGAATACGGCCGGCTGGCATCCCGATGCCGACGAAATACAGCATTTTCGCAGCAATTCGGAGAAATCCGGACCGGAAAAATACCAGGTCATTATTACGTCTGAAGCCAGATATGCCATGCCTTTAAGATGGATGAAAACGGTAGTTCGCTTTGATGAAGTGGATCAGAAAAGAGGCTTTCACGGCGCAATGATCATGCATAATAATCGCATGTATCCGGTATTCTCCGTTCGAGGCCGAAGCGCTACTGCGCGTCCCGGACATGCGCTGGTGCTCTTCGAATGGCCCGGCGGACGCGCTGCTATGGTCATGGCTCATTCTGTGGAACATTTCTATACCGTGGAAATGGATTACAGAGAGATCTTCTGGAGTCGAAAATCCGATGGAACCGTTCGACTGCTTCGCGGAGGCCAGGCGCTTCTTTTTCCTGCATTCCTGGTTCCTGCCATGCAATCCGAAAACCAGATTTTTGGCCAGACTGCCGGCGAAAGCGGGATGCCAGTCTAATTCTTTCTCAATTCATGCCTGCCTTCTGCCAGCATACGCGAAAACCCTTAAAGCCTCTTTCCAGCGTTTTCTCCCAATTCGCATCGGTATCCGGAGCGGGAGACTATTCCATCAGCGATGAAGGGGTTATCTACTCACTGAAAGCCCGGAGTCTGGACTACGGCCCGGAATACTTCCTGGAAGAATACGAAAATCAGTATGGAAAGTCTTACCTGGAGGATGAGTCCAATCTTCGAAGAATGGGTGAGCGCCGATTAAGATGGATGGAAAGTTCTCTACGAACGGGAAAGCATGTGGTCCCCTGGGATCATCCGGAGGGCCCCCTATTATTGGAAATTGGCAGTGCTGCAGGGTTTTTCCTGGATGAAGCTGCCGAGCGTGGTTTTCGCACAGCAGGAATTGAGGTATCGGACTTTGCTGCTGATTTTGCCCGGAACCGGGGCCATAAGATTTTTCGACAATCCTTCCTTTCCAGTAATCTTCTGGAGGACCCGACGTTCAAAGAACTTACCAGCGAATCGGTGGATGTACTGGCCGCATTCTACACTCTGGAACATTTTTCGGACCAGGCCCTGGCTTTTCGTAGAATTTCCAGTCTGCTAAAACCCGGGGGACTGTTTCTTCTGGCCATTCCATCCTATCATGGTCCTGTATTTCGCTGCGATCCATCGAGGTGGGTGGATTCGCATCCTCAGGACCATTTTGCAGATTATAGCCCGGACAGTCTGGCCAGGATACTGAAATTCTACGGGTTGGATCAGATTGCTGTTCGGCCGGCCAGCTTCCATCGTCAGCGGATGTGCGGATGGAGGCGTTATCTACCGGACGGTTTTTACAGGAAGTGGGCTACAAAGCATGCATTCGGTGATACCATGGAAGTGCTGGCCATCCGAGACGGGGCTTCCCCTCTGATATAGAGGACTTATCCTTTGCGCGAAAGCTTCATGGAGCCTTCCCAGTCAGCAGGTGGTGGATTCTCCACGAATCGCCTGCATCGTTTTAAATAGATACGAGAAAGCCTGTCTTCCGGAGCCAGTCTGTACATGGAGGTAAACTCTTCTGTGGCCTCCTGGAATTGACCCAGTTTGTATAGCAGAATGCCTTTGTGTAGATGGATTCTGGTCTCCATCTTTTGCTTCTGTATTTCTTCTATATCGCAATCAAAAATTTCGTAGAGCAGACTGGGCTGCTTCATTCCTTTCGCAATTACTGTATCGATCTCCCGATAGAGATACTGCTCTGGCTGGTCCAGACCAGAAAAGGTATCTTCCGTGATCAAAATGGAAATTCCATAGGACGGAGTAAGGCTTTCCAGTCTGCTGGCCAGGTTCACGGATCTACCCAGCACCGTAGTATCCAGTCGGGTTTCTGTTCCCACGGTTCCAATAATCACATCTCCGGTAGCGATTCCCATACCGGTGCGAATGGGTTCGACTCCCTGCTCAACTCTAAATTCATTGAAGCCTGCCAGCTGTCTTTGCATGGCAACGGCGGCATTTACTGCTCGATTCGCAGAGGGCAACTGATCTCTGTCAATGAAGAGAGCCATGATTCCGTCTCCCAGGTACTTGTCCACAAAGCCACCATGCTCATGGATAACCGGTTCCATTACCTCAAGATAACTATTCACAAAGTCCAGAACTTCGGCTGGAGTCATATCTTCGCTTAGAGTTGTAAAAGAGCGGATGTCGCAGAACAGAACAGACATTCGAAGGACGTTGGATTCCCCTGCATTGATTTCTACTGCATTGTCTTTTCCAAGAATCTGAACAAATTCCGTAGGGACGAAGCGAAAGAAGGCCTGGTTCTGTTTCTGTAGATTACCTGAATATTCGCGAATCTCACGAATCATGGCATTGAAAGTATCTCCCAGCACTTCCAGTTCGTCGTTGGTCTTGATTTCAATCTCTGTATCGAACTGCCGATTTCGCACTCTTTCGGCGCCGGTTTTTAGAATATGTACCGGCCTGGTGAGCAGGCCACCCATCAAATAAGCCGCAGACACCGTTAATAGCACGCTTATAAATACGATTCCCAGATAGAGCCAGAACAGATCGTTTACAAGGTTATATTCATTCGTGGCCAGCATATCCAGTCCCAGAACGGCGATTAGATTGCCATCTGCATCCAGTACCGGCGCATAGGCAGAGATCATAATTCCCCAGGTGTCCTCGGTGTATTCAGGATCCGCCGTGATCACCTTTTCTTGAATCGCGCGATGCAACTCGGTAAACTTAGATGCATTGTAAACCGTTCCTGGAGTAGCCTCCGCTTCTTCGTCCGAGAGGTCTCCGTCCTCGTCGTAGTCGAAATCCAGAAAATCCGCATCTGCAACGAATTGCATATATTCTGGATTTGATTTCACCGGCACAAGAAAATAGGCGTAACGTATGAGCCGTTTGCCGTCTCTTGTGGAGCCATTCTTGATTCGATTGAGCAGGTTAATAAGGGCTAGAAAATCTTTTCTCGATTCCAGATCAGCCGTAACAGTTTCCGATAGAGGTTCGGCCACATCGCCGGGCTCGATGTCCTGGAGTGCCTTGCCGGACAGGGCCTCTTCCGGTGTAACCTTCAATATTTCGCTGGAAAGCGATTTCAGGGACTGCTTCTCTTCTTCGCTCATCAAACTCAGTCCGGTTCCGGCCACATCCATCAACCGAAGGGTCATCTGTTCCCAGACTGTGCGATAAATGGTTCTATAAAAAAAGAAAAGAGCGCCCCCGGTAATCAACACCGAAAGTAGACCGATGGACAAACTGAGCTTGTAACGATAGGGGATGCGCACCAGCCATCCAGATGAAGTCGGATTTCGGGGCTAGCTCAATACAACTGAGGTTAGATTTTTTTCGAAAGCCGAGTTGACCTTTTTAACGGGGGTTCCGAACTTGTTACCAGTGATTCGCTCTGCAAACAGCATGCTAGCCGCGCTCTACGTCACAGTAGTGCTGGTGGTGGTATGCACATTGGCAGGGTGACCTAAATTCATTCCCCTGCCTGTCCTGGCGGGGGAAATCAGCACCATCTCCGTCCGGATTGTCAGGGTCAGGAAACGACCATGACCGAAGGAACCTTACAGAAGTCACGAACGGATAGTGAAAAAGCCGTTCGAAGCGAGACATCAGCCAGTTTTGGCGTTGCTGCCAGCACCATCGACCCGAAAGACCGTCCCACCGGTGCTGAACTTGTAGTCCAATTCTTAAAGAAAAAAGAAATTCCCTGGGTAGCTGGAATGCCTGGAGGCGCCATTCTTCCCATTTACGATGCACTCCATGGATCCGGCCTCAGGCACATTCTAATTCGGCATGAACAATCAGCCGCTTTTATGGCGCAGGGATTGTATCGCAGTACGGGAAAGGTGGCTGCCTGTTTTGTTACGTCCGGTCCTGGAGCAACGAACATCATCACTTCAGTGGCGGATGCGATGCGAGATAGTATTCCGTTGCTTGTCATCGCAGGCCAGGTGGATCGCTCTTTGAAGGGCACCGATGCTTTTCAAGAAGTGCCGATTACCGATATGCTTTCGCCCATGGTAAAGAAGGCTTATTACGTGGACCGGGCTTCAAGGTTACCCTACATCCTGGAAGCTGCTTATCAGAAGATGCTGGACGGAAGACCGGGGCCGGTACTCATAGATATTCCTAAAGATATTCAGCTTGCTTCCATTTCTCTGGCTCCTTCGCAATCAGAGGCCATTCGCAGAGCGGCTGCCTGGATTCGCAGTTGCCAGAGGCCCATCATCTATGCCGGTGGCGGCGCGAAATCAGCCCAGGATCTGATTCGCTCTTTCGCCAACACCTATGGAATACCTGTTGTACAGAGTTTGATGGGCCTGGGATGTTTGCCCCATGGAGACCCGTTGAATCTGGGCATGATAGGGATGCATGGCAGTGCTGCTACAAATCGAATTGTTCAGGAAAGCGATTTGATGATTGCCCTGGGGGTTCGTTTCGACGATCGCGCCACTGGAAATGTAAAGAGCTTCGCCTCGGAAGCGCGGATCATCCATGCAGACATACACTGGCCGGAGTTTGGCAAAAACGTTGCTGTGGATCTGCCACTGGCCATGGACGGACGGGAATTCCTGGTTGAGTTATCAGAAGCATTGAAAGAGGAAGGATTACCGGAATTCAAAAGAGGTACAGTTCTGGGTTCGGTTGCCCTGGATAGATACTCTGGCTGGAATCGTCTACGTCATGAGATTCAAAGCAAGAGCAGGGATGAAAGCGATGAGCCAGCAATCTTCGGAGTTCGAGGAGACATTCGGCACTTTTTTCGCAAAGTATCCAGCCTTTCTCGCTTTGGACCTGTTACCACGGATGTCGGTCAGCATCAGATGTGGGTGGCTCAGTATTATCCTTTCCAGAGAATGGGTCAGTTGCTCACCAGCGGAGGACTGGGCACCATGGGCTTTGGATTGCCGGCAGCCCTGGGGGCTTCTCTGGGAAATCCCGAATCGTTTATTACCTGCATAACCGGCGATGGTTCCATCTTGATGAATATTCAGGAATTGGCGACGCTGAAGGATCTGGAAGCGAACGTAAAGATCATCGTTCTGGATAACGGACATCTGGGGCTGGTTCATCAACAACAGACTTTATTTTTTCAAGAGAGATACAGCCAGGAACGATTCGCCGGTAATCCAGATTTCGCCGCGCTGGCTCGCTCCTTTGGAATTCAGTCCATGAGTGTTTCTCCTGAAATTGCTGAAGGTAATGGGAAGTGCTATAGCAGAAACCTGCCGGCCGATGTTAGCAAGGGCCTGGACTGGCTGTACTCCTTTTCTGGACCGGCTCTATTGCATTTGATGATCGATCATAAGGAACAGGTGATGCCCATGGTAGGCCCCGGAAAGTCCAATAGCGAACCACTGCGAAAGAAATGAAAAGAAATCGGAGCGCCTGAGGGGATAATGCGTCCAATCGATTTGAGCCGAAGAGTCCGGGCAGAGTTGAAGAGAATTGTTTGTGCGAAAAGCCCTGCAGTTAGATTGGGTCAGCCCGGCCGCCTCTTTCCGATTTTCGATTCATGGATAGACTTCCTGGGATCCTGCCTATTTGCCGGGAATGCCGAAATGCTTTAATACACGAAGAGCGCGAAGCGTATTCCATCGACCGGGCTTGCCGGCCTTTTCCATTATTAAGTGTTGTTTGCCTGGATGAGCAGCCTGCATATTCCAGGTTCCATCGGGGTTACGCTTTTCCAGAAGACTTTCTATGGCATCACTCATCCTTTCATCCCACCGTTGGCCGGAGTACTGAAAGTAATCCAGACAGCGCAGAATATCGTACTTCCATCGGGAAGGGTAAGCCAGTTTCAGAAAATCCTTATGGATGATTTCGCCTGTCCTGTCCGATTTATAGAGCCGATGCATCAATAGAAATTCGTGTGCCGTTTCCATCGCATTATTGATTTCATCGTGACGATAATCATAGCCAGCTCTCTGAAACTCGTAGAATCCTTCGAGAACCGAGATTGTAGAATGCATGGAACTATGTCTGGCTCCACTGCGTGTGCTTCGGCAATTAAACCCACCGTCCGGCATAATCTCCAGAAGTATGCTGTCGACAATGGATTCCAGATCTTTCTGAGCACTCTGGAAATAGCTGGCATAGTTGAGAAACATCGCATTTACGCAAACGTCGCTGTGCGCCGTAGTTGAGGGGCCCAGAGGGATTCCGCCATCATCTGCCTTGCTGCCGGAGAGAATGAATTCGATGGTCCTTTTTGGGACGGCCTCTTCGGGACCCAGATTGAGATTTCGTAGATCCAGCAATGTGTAGTGCGTGGAGACCCATTTAGGCTGGTAAAAATCATCGCCCCATCCGGGGAGACCTCTTGAGTTCCATCTACCCAGGATTGTCTTGCCCCAGCCTTCCTGCGAAATACGAGCCTGGAGTTCTGGCTTTTTCAGGTTCAGTAAATCGCGGTAGGTTTGGTACTGGATGGAAACATCCCCTTCCAGTAGCCAGCGAATGATAGGATCCTGTGGCATGCCTCTTTCGCAGGTTGGAAGCTAGTTGCAGCTTTCCACGTATTCAATTTCGGGTAGCTTTCCAACGCTGATCTGTTGAATGAATTGTCCGTCGGATGTGAAAATAATTCTTAGATGTTTGTCCGCATCATCCACCGGAAGAAAGACAAGGTTCTTCCAGCCTTCTACGTATTTGTGCGGTTGCTCCTGAATCTTCGTGCCATACAAGTTGTGAACTTCTGATTCCTTCGAACCTACAGATATTCCAGAGAGTGTCCGAACTACCCTGGTGTCGAAATAGATTCTGGCCAATCGAGCACTTTCGCCTTTTCCGATGAACATGAATGCATAGGACTCCAGCGAATCAGCGGGAACCATGACGAAGCATTGCTGATCTGATTCTGGATCCGCCTGGGAATCCAGGGCGAAGGGTAACAGCTTTCGCGTGTCCTCAAGCGACATTCCAATCTTCAATGGGCCCCATCCCCGGAGGGATATCGTCCATTTATTATGCGGACCGGGTAATTCCCGATCCGGGTCAACCATTAGTGAAGTATCTTCTGGCTCATCGGAACCTTGATGCACCGGTTGAGATTCCGGACCTTTTATGTCTGTTTTTCCGGGCTGACAGCCAGGGCTGACCCATACCAGAATCACAAACAGGAAAAAAGAATGAATTATTCGCATTCGCAGGCCATCCGTATATCACGCTTTAAGTTAATCTAAATGCTCCGATCCGGTTGTGGCCGAGGTTCGCTCATGCCAGATTCCGTTAGGTTTGTTCTCTATCTACACGGATTAAAATTTCTAACCGGGTACTACTCATGCTGACTTTGTTGGTTCCATGAAATAGACCCCGGAGCCACCGAGAAACAATACAGAATAGTTCTATTTATTCTTTTCGTCCTTCCCATCAATTCGCAGGGGCTGGACTACGCAATCGCCACGTATGTAAGTTCCATCCGGAGTTCGCAGCCAGGAATTCTGGGGAAAAGTATCCAGGTCCAGAATATCGGCCCCGATAGGTCGGTTGGTTTGAACCTGGCCATCGTAGATCTCTGTTCCTGCGCTGAAGCATATGGCACGGTATACATACGTTCGGCAGGAGGATAACAGGCCCAGCGCCAGAATGAATACTGGAAGGGCTACTCGCAAAAGTCTCATACCTTTCTCTAATTTTTCCTCGAAAATGAGGCAACAGGTATTCTAGTTGGATCGCGAAAATATTGTCCTTTTTTGGAGTTCGGTTCGATTGTTATTCCGACTCATGACTGCGGCCCGTTGAGTGCCGGTAATGTCTATCAGTGGGTTTCACCCGGCTCATCCGAATTTCTGACCTTTCGATGCTTTGTAGTGTGGGCAAGCTCTTTCAAGAAGACCGCTCCTTAGGGCCGCTGACTGCAATTCCAACGGTACAATACGGACGGCCAGAATCGGACTGAGAGTCCAGTACATGCAATTCGCCTCCAGATCTTCGCATCAGTTCCCGATCGAATTCCATCAACTGGTGGCATGCATGACGATTACCCGATCCCCGTAGAGGACAATGTAGATGGATTTGTCCCGGAGAAAGTTCATCGCGGAATCCCGGTAGGTCTTCATTTCTGGAATTCGATGCAAAGTAGGCATCGCCTGGAATGGGAAACTCCCGACTCGATGGCATGAGTCTCTGCCAGACCTGTGCCAGGCTTTCTGGAGATCCGGCGGTGGGGGAGCCGCTGGACCAATGAACCGTCCGGGCAAGAATGCGCATAAATAAACGAACCGGCCTGGCAAGCTTCGGTCGTTTTGACAGCGGAGCTAACAGATGCAGAACTATTTTGAACACTGTTAGAGTGTACGTCTTTCGAAGAAGCGCTTTCATTTTTCTCTTGAATCATGGAGCAATACATTTCCCATTGAGCACTGCCACCGGGTTCAGCTTCGGTGCCTGCGACGTGCAGGTTACTGGATTTCAATTCTGTAGAGCGGATTTACTTCGTTCGAAGAATGGTGCCTTCTTGCATTCCATCGTTTCGAAGGCGGCTACCAGCAGAGTTGGATGAATTGGATCGGAATCGAATTAAAATGTTGGCAACAAGGTTAGGTTAATGGCTCTACTCAATCCTCACAAAGCTGATTTCTCCAATTTCGATAAGCGGACCCAGGATATCTTTCAGAAAACCATCCAGTTCTTTGAAAGCAAAGGCCTGGCAGAAATGAAGAAGGAAGACCATGAAGTGGTATGGTACACTGACTTCCTGGATTTCCTGAAAGAGAACCAGGTATTCTATAATTTCCTTACCCCGTCCGAATTTGGCGATGAAAACTGTCGATGGGATACAGCTCGCAACACAGCTTTCAGCGAAATCCTGGGGTTTTACTCTCTTTCGCATTGGTACACCTGGCAGGTCAGCATTCTGGGTCTCGGACCTATCTGGATTGGCAACAACGACGAAGTTAAGAAACGCACTGCTCAGAAACTGAAAGAAGGTCATGTATTCGCATTTGGTCTTTCAGAAAAGGAACATGGAGCAGATTTGATATCCAGCGATATGGAGCTAATCCCCGAGGGCGATGGAAAGTACGTAGCTCGAGGAGACAAATATTACATTGGCAATGGAAACGTGGCCGGCTACGTCTCTATCTTTGCCAAACTCAAGGAGAAAAAGAAGGAATACGTATTCTTCGTAGTAGAGACCGATCATACCAAATATGAATGCACCCAGAATGTTGTTCGATCCCAGAAATACGTGGCGGAACTGGTGCTCCATGACTATCCCATCACGGATGCAGACATTGTATCCCGGGGACGAGCTGCCTGGGATGCATCCCTGGCAACAGTTGCCTTCGCGAAGTTTAATCTGGGGCTGGCCAGTGTGGGAATTGCTACCCACAGTTTCTATGAAGCTCTGAATCATGCATCGGCACGAAAGCTTTACGGGAACTATGTAACAGACTTTCCTCATATCAAGCAATTGTTCAATGAAGCCTATGCCCGGCTTGTAGCGATGCGAATGTTCAGCTATCGAGCCAAGGACTACATGCGCATCGCTTCTGGCGAAGACCGACGGTATCTGCTATTTAATCCTCTGGAAAAAATGAAAGTAACCCTGGAAGGCGAAAAGGTCATCGAGCGTTTATGGGATGTGATCGCTGCCCGGGGCTTCGAAAAGGATGTTTATTTCGAGTCGGCCACCCGTGATATTCGCATGCTTCCCAAGCTGGAAGGAACGGTCCATGTGAACATGATGCTGACTGTGCGATTCATGAATTCCTTTCTGTTCGATGAGCGGCCCGTTTCAGAAGTGGAAGCATCCGAAAAGCCACATGAGGAGAATTTTCTGTTCAATCAGGGCGCCACTACCAAGGGTCTGGACGAGATACCTTTTGGCCCCTGGAAGCCCAAGTTCCAGACCGCATCGGCAAAAAAAGCGCCCAATGTGGCTGTATTGATGGAGCAGATTGAGACTTTTATAAAGTTCCTGAAGGATACTCCTCCTTCCGCAGAGCAGGGAAAGGACATCGACTGGATGCTGGCTGTGGGAGAGATTTTTTCCATTATTTCATATTCATCGCTGATTCTGGAGCAGGCGGAAATCGGTGGACCATACGCGAAAGACGTGAATGCCGATGTTCTGGATCAGATCTTCTCCGTATTTGTGCGCGACATTAGCGGTCATGCCGTGGAGCTTTTCGAGAAATCCTCTACCAGCGAGCAGCAGCAAAAGGCCTGCATGGCGATGGTAAAAAGACCGGCCCACGATCAGAAACGAGAAGAGCGCGTCTTTTCAAACGTGATGTCCCTGAAAGAAGCCTATAGAATGAAGCCTTAGAGTGTGGCGACTGCGGCCTCATGGGAATAACGCCAATCCGGTTGGCTATGGATACCGGCGCCTTTCGGGAAGGTCGATCGGCATTATCCTGAAATCGAACTCTTAATAGGCTGTGCTTTCAGAGGGATGGCGATGCGAAACCGCGTACCTCCTTTGCGACTACTTCGCACATTTATCTGTCCCTGTAGAGCACTGTTCACCAGTTCCTGGGCGATGCTTAATCCAATCCCGGTATGGCCCTTACCTCTGCCTGTAGTATAGAATGGATCGAATACTCGCGTAATGGTATCTGGATCAATTCCGCTTCCATTGTCACTCACTGAAATGTAACAGGTTCGGTCGGAACTGGCAGCCTTTATGCTCAGGCTGCCTCCAGGAAGAGGAAAGGCATGTTCCAGAGCGTTACTGAGAAGGATTTGCAGCACCTGACTCAGGGGGCCCGGAGCCCCAAAGAGCATCATTCCGGGCTTGATATCCACTTCCAGTCTATGACCCTTTTCTCGAACGGCGCGATCCATAATTCGGGTAACATCGCCCACGATCTCGGACAGATCGAACCAGCGTAGTTCCATGGATTCCCGGTCTACGCTCATCTTCTTGAACGTACGAACTAGTTCGGCTACTCGTTCCAGGCAATCACTCACCAGATTCAGACCTTCCACAATTCGTTCCCTTGCGTTGTCCGTCTGTACCTCTGTGTTGTTATTCGAGACAGCGGTATTGGCTTCGGGAGGCTGCAATTCGCTCACTAGCGAACTGGTCATTAACTGGGCCGCGCCGATGGGAGTGTTGAGCTCATGGGAAAGGCCGGCCATCAGACGCCCGATAGAGGACAATCTTTCTGCTCTAATAAGTCTGGAGCGAGTATTTCGCAGAGAAGCTTCCAGTTCCTTTTTTTCATGCTGCTCTGCCACCTGCCTGACAATTATGAGAAAAACTGTTATCCATCCCAGAATAAGTAAAGCAAGCGCCTCCAGAAAAGATTGGCCATGAAGTCCAAGTATGGTAAGAGTCTGCAAGCGGCTAAGGAGCCACCAGCTCGGGGACTGTATTTTCCAATTGGTAGAGAGGCCTATTATGCGAAAGGAAAACCTGGAGAAAACCCAGTGTCCGCCTTCGCCGGTGAATTCTCCAGATGCTTCGTTCTCTATCGCTTCCCATAGATCAGGATACCGCTCCGAAATTGGCTCTGCGCGATCCAGGTCGCCGCTCCAGCTGTCATTTTCTTTCTCACCTTTGATCCATTCCCCTTCTTCGTCCACCAGGAAGAATCCCAGATCCCAGTCTCTGGCAAGTGCATCCAATCCGCGAATCAAGTTCCCGGCATCCAGATTGATGATCAATATACCAGCTCGCATTCCGTCAGCACGAAATAAAGGCTGCCCAATGCGAATAACAGGCGAGTAGGGAACTTGAATCTTTCCATGTTCCTGGTTCAGATCCCATGGACTGATATAGGTTTCCCCTCGCATTAATTCCATGCAGTTCTGGAAATAATAACGATCGCTTTTATCCTGTAGACCCCTGGTTGCGATGATGCGCGGGCCTGTTCGGCCCTGGTCTATCCGCAGGCGCTCTTTCCCGTTTGCATCGATCCAGCGCAATTGGAGGTATTGATTGTTCAGCCCCGCAGCGGAAAAAAACTGCTTTTGAAGCTGAGCTGTTGCGATGGCCGGCGGAATGTTCGCGAGATTCTTTTCGAATTCTGCGGAAATCACAGACAATTCGCGAATCGATTCAAAAATACCCTGAGAGAGTAGACTGCTGGCTGAAGAAATCAGGGCTAATTGATCTCTTTGGCTTTCCTGAAGGGCTCCTTCGGAACGGACAAAAAATAATAGTACAGAAGCGAGTAGAATCAGCGGCATCCAGAAGATGAGCTTTTTTTCAATCTCCCTTCTGTGGTTATGGAGAGTTAAAAGAAGAGCAGCGATCCGGCGCATACCCCTCAGGCTCCCTGATGTTCTTTAACCCATTGCAAAAAATCGCTGAGTGGCATGGGCCGAGCATAAAAAAATCCCTGTACCTCTTCGCATTGTCGTTGCTTGAGCCAGGAAGCCTGGGCTTCCGTTTCCACACCTTCGGCAATCGTGGATAGACTTAGCTTCTGCGCCAGCTCAATAATGTTTTCTGCGATGGAAAGTCTGGAGTCATCGAATCCCACCTCATTCACAAAGGCCCGGTCAATTTTCAGTCGGTCGGCTGGAAGCCTCTTCAGGTAGGCGAGAGAGGAAAACCCGGTACCAAAGTCATCGATGGCAACCTGTAAGCCCATATTCCGAATCGCGGCCAGTACTTCAATGACCTGATCGAAGTCTTTCATGGCCGCAGACTCTGTGATTTCCAGCTCCAGCCTGGAAGCATCTACTTTAGATTCTGCGATGTTGTGCTCCAGGCGCTCCAGAAAGCCAGGCTGAAAGAGCTGAATCGTGGACACATTGAAGCCCAGCCGAATGGCTTGAAGGCCCACTTGTTCAATCTGTCGGGCCGCCTCCAACGTTCTTTTGATTATCTGATCCCCCATCCGCATGATCAGTCCTGTGGTTTCTGCCAGGGGAATAAACTCTCCTGGGGAAATGAAGCGACCGTCAGCTGTCGTCCATCGAGCCAGGGCTTCCGCTCCTACAATTTTTCCCGTGGTAAGGGATAATTGTGGCTGCAGTGCAATGGTGATTTCTTCATTTTCCAGAGCTCTCTGAAACGCAGTTAGTAGTTCAAACCGGGCCTGAGCCGCCGCACCAATTTCTGGATCGGAGCGGATATGTTGTCTGAGGCCCCGAGCTCGCCTGAGCTTTAAGGACAGTCGCGCCCGAGTGATTACCTGGACTCCGTTGGTAGCAGGTTGCGCCAGATCCGATGTTACCGTGCTAATGCTCAGCGGGCCGATGCCTATTTTCTCGATGGCCTGCTCCAGAAGATACTCCAGGGCCGCTGCATCGATGTGCGAATCTGGTCCCAGCAATGCGAAGATATCGTCCTGCAGCCTCGCCTTTATTACCACCGGATCTACAAATTCATGTAAGCATTTTCCCACGGCCTGCAACAGCTGATCTCCTGCATCGCTTCCCAGGGAGAGGTTCAGATCCGAGAAACCATCAATATTCAGCAATAGAAGAGTCTGTCCTGGTCGACCCAGCATGGATTCTATTCCCCGAATCAATGCATTGGCATTGGGTAAATCCACCAGAGAATCATGATAGGCCATCTCATCCAGTTTGCTGACAAGAGAAACGTTATGAAGACCTCTACCAAGATTTTCCACAAAGACTTTGAGCAATTGGACCTCGGTTTCGCGAAGTCGGCGACCGGTGGCCACATAAGCGGCGTACTCAGCACCGGCTAGCTGCTGTGGGAAAAACAGCACGGTATAATCCTTTTCGAAGTCGGATTGTTTTTTCTGGATAACGTCCAACAGGGCCATCCGTATTTGATGGTTGTCCAGGTTTACCAGTGGTTTTCCATTGCTTATTGCCTGGGAACCAGCGGAGGCGATGACCTTCGGAGCCGAGCCCGGAGGAATACCCACGCATACAATTCCTTCCGGATGTACGCCCAGCAGTTTGGCAACTGCTACCAGCATTCTGCTGGAGAAGTCTTCCAGCGTTCTGGCCTGAGACAATGCATTGCTTGACTCTGCGATAAGCTGCAATCCTTTCCTGGCCCGGTGCACTGTGGCCAGGTGCTGATACGCGCGAACGTTGGCTGTAACCACGGCTCGTAGTCGTTCCACCGAGAGTTCTGTCTTGCTCCAATAGTCGTTTATGTCGTAGTCAACCAGGCTTTCCTGCATACTGGAGAAACCTGGTTGTCCGGTAATCATGACAATGCGAACCTGGGCGTTTCCCAGGACCTCTCGGATGGCCCTTACTACCCGGAATCCTGCGTCATCTGTATCCATTACCACATCTAGAAGGATCAGCGCAATGTCTGGATTCTGAGCCACAGCAGCACAGGCTTCCCCGTATGAGCCAGCCTGGATGAGCCGAATGGGTCTTCCCAGAGTCTGAAAGTTTTTCAGTGTAAATTCTGTGGTCTTTCTATAGAGGGAGTCATCATCCACAGCCAGGACCAGCCACTCCTCTTCGTGGTCATCTCTGGTGGGCCAGTTTGCCTGTTCGGTTGCTTTTTTATTCTCACCAATCATGGCAGCCTCCGTCGGATCCGTGCCACTGTAGTTAAACCAGGGCCGGTATTGTGACAATCAGTATTGCCTTTGCTTGCAAATGCATGCAAGATTGTTTTGTTAATGGAGAGTCCTTTTTCGTGAGATAGTCGATTCATTGGATGCTTGGTCGGAACCGGGCTGCCTGAAATGCCTTCTAATGACGTGGCGCTGAGGGTCGCCTCAGTTGGTGTCTGCTGCAGGGCTTTTGACGATCTGGACTTTGCTGTAGTTCCGGGAAGGATGCCTCCTCCAGGCAAAAGAGGAGGTCTTTCTCAGATTCAATGTAATACAAGGAGTGCGCATACACTATGGTACATATGATTGTATAGTGGTTTATAAACATAGCATGCTATTGCATTAAAGATATGCAACAGAATTTCTATGCAGCCCAGGCAGAACAGACCATTTTATTCAGGAGTCCTCGTATCCTTACATCGATCCTGGAATCTCTTATATATCGTTATGTCTCAGCTTTCGAATCGCACATCCACGCTATGGCCGTGTTCGTGCTCCAGGCCTTCCACCTTGCTCATGATCTGAATGGGTTTCCAGGCATCGCGCAGGCTTTCCTGCGTCGGATGCTGATAGGTGATACGCTTCATATAGGTTTCTACGCCCAGGCCAGAATACATGCGCCCTGTGCCGCCGGTAGGCAGAACATGGTTGGTTCCACTGTAGTAATCTCCCAGAGCCACCGGTGCGTAGTGCCCCAGAAAAACGCTGCCGGCGGCGGTGATCCTGTTTAAATCGTCCTGCGGATGTTTCGTGCAGATCTCCAGGTGTTCCGGAGCGTACTCGTTGGAGAAGCGAAAGGCCTCTTTGAGATCGTCAAAAACGATGGCATAGGAATGCTGGCGAATGCTGGTTTCTTTCATGGATCGTCGCTCCGGTCGCTCTTCCAGGCCCTTTTCGATTTCCTTTGAAGTTTGCTCGGCCAGTTGCCGGCTGGTGGTTAGCAATATGGCCGGGCTGTCTTCTCCGTGCTCGGCCTGGCTCAGCAGATCTGAAGCCACGAAAGCAGGATTGGCCGTTTCGTCTGCGATCACAATTACTTCGGATGGTCCGGCTGGCTGATCTATGCGAATCTTTCCGGAAGCTGACAGTAGTGTCTTGGCCGCTGTAACAAAGCGATTTCCGGGACCTACAATCAATTCAGCCGGCGGTGCATACAGTCCGGCTGCAGCGGCCGCCACACCATGGGCGCCACCGATCTTTAGAATTGAATTTGCACCGGCCATTTTCGCACAGTACAGGACAACATCGCTCAGCTTACCTGAATCGTCTGCAGGACTCAGTAGTAGAATATTTTTCACTCCAGCCGCCACTGCAGGAATGACTCCCATTAATACGGAAGAAGGATACTGGGCCTTTCCCCCCGGCACGTACACCGCCACATTCTCTACCGGTGTATAATAGAAGCCCAGTTCTGCACCCGCCACTTTGGTGCTGGCCGGCTGCAGTCGTTCCTTCTGAAATTGATGGAACTGTCGAATATTGTCTGCGGCGCGGTTGAAAGCTTTTTTGATTTCTGGATCCAGGCGATGTTCGGCTTCCTGGATTTCCCGGTCGCTACACAGGGCAGGATCTGGATAGAATCCATCGAACTTTTCAGAATAATGACGTACCGCATCGATTCCGCGCTTGCGAACATCGTCCACTATGGATTGCACCGCGCTCAGGGCTTCGGTGTCCTCGGCGCTTTCGCGTAATTGAAGCTTCTTTCGCAGCTCCGGATTGAGCTCGGACTCTGAATAAATACGCAGAATGGACATATTCGTTTCTTTCTGTGTACCCCGGAGGATCAACTCTTTTCATCGGAAGGAAGCCTGGAGCTTTTCGTTTGATCCCTTTTAGCAGTGCTCCGATTACCAGCTACCGGATGCACCTCCGCCTCCGAAGGAACCCCCACCTCCAGAAAAACTGGAACTGCTGGAACTTGAGCTACTGGAACTGCTAGAACTTCGCGAACTGCTGGAGCTACTGGAGCTGGAAAAGCTGGAACTGGAGAAACTGCTGAAGGAAGGACTGTAAGAACTACTGGATCTACTACTGCCACTTCCGCTGGTTCGGGGAGGCCTTCCGCCGGCCAGCCAGAAAGGAACATGGAAGGCTACGAGAGAAATGACAAACCGCCAGATAAATGGGTTAATAATGAAGAAACCCTGCAAAAAAGTCCAGAATGCAGGTGGATGCATGCCAATCAGAAGAGCCCAGATTAAGGGAGGAGTGTATTTCCCGGATTTGGCTGCATACCAGCCCAGTGCACCTGAGATTCCGTAAACAATCCAGGACCAGTAGTAGAGAAAATCATAGAAGATGTACCACCAGAAATCGCTGCTTGATTCTGAACTTTCCGTTTCTGCTGCATAGTCCGGTGTAGAGACTGGCTCCGCCGCGATTCTGGCTTCCACCGCAAGAATGCCATTCTTCAGCCCCGTGTAAAAATCTCCCTTCTTGAACTCCGGGATGATTTCTGTGTCGATAATCCGATTTGCGGTGGCATCTGGTATATTTCCTTCCAGTCCGTAACCTACTTCAATTCGCACCTTCCGATCCGATTTGGCCAGCAGAATGAGCACTCCATCATCTGATTCTTTTCTGCCGATGCCGGCGGATTGTGCCAGACGGATACTGTATTGCTCTATGGCTTCCGGGCCGGTAGAATCGATTATCACCAGAACTACCTGGCTTTGATGATTATCTTCGATTCGTTTTAGAATCGAGGTCAGGTCATCCTTTTGCTGCGCTGTCAGGGTGGAGGTTTGATCCAGCACATAGGATTTGATTTCGGGAATGGGCTTTACCGGTTCTGCGAAAAGGGCAAGCGAAGATAGCAAAATCAACACCAATAGTTGCGCCCGTACCAGTGCTCGCCGGTATCTCCCTTTGACTTTGTACCCGGAGGTAGAATGCTCCTGACTTTGCATGGTCAGATTCCAGGCTGGCCTCCCTATCTGTCCACAGGACTTTGCCAGGGACTGTATTTGTATAATCACAGAAATCCCATGTAGCACAAGTCCCAGTCAGGCTCCCCCACGGGCTTGCCTGTTTTTCAGGTTCCATGCACTCCTGGAGGGATTGGAAGCCATCGAAGGAATAGTATCGCCGGCGGAGAAACCAGGCAGAGGTGGTAGCCATTCAGCCCATTGGTATTTTTATAGAGGATGGATCTGCCAGCGGTGACTAATTGAGACCTGGAATCAAATTAAGAAAATTTAGTAAAATACCCGGGATCCGCAGGGCAAAAAGTCTTGCATCCTTTCCAAATATTGTCCAGGGTCTGGCCGGTGAATCGTGCATGGAAATGGCTTCTGGTTCTGGGACCGGTGGGAACGCTTCTGGGGATGAGCGTATTTACATTTATATACGCCCGGGGACATTCCTATTTCACCGATAACAGCGAAGCCTGCATCAACTGCCATGTAATGGAGCAACAGTTTAATGCCTGGGTGAAAAGCTCCCATGGCTCCTTTACTTCATGTAACAGCTGCCATACTCCACCAGGAAATCTGGCCAAGTACATGACGAAAGCCCAGAACGGTTTTGCTCATGCCTGGGCCTTCAGTACCGGCCGATTTCCAGAGAATATTCGAATAACAGATAGAAACAAAGATGTAACGGTAAAGGCATGCATCGGCTGTCATGGTAACGTCTTTTCGCATCCGGCAGCTATGGAAGGTGCCGTGGAAGAACAGAGCTGCCTGATGTGCCATTCCGATGTAGGTCATTCCACAGGAAGGTTGCGATGAAAGCTTTATTGAACTGGATTGAGAACCTGGGAAAAAGGGGGCTTCTGATCATTCTTGGCAGTGGGTTTATTCTGGGACTATTGATTGCCTTTCTGGTTTCGGATGTTTCTTCCCGAATTCAGGAAGCGAAGCAGCCCTACTTTCAGGTTGTGGAACTGGACGATTCCATAAGTGATCCAGAGATCTGGGGTAAGAACTTTCCTCTACATCTGGAAATGTACAGAAAGACCACTGATATGGAAAGGACTCGCTACGGAGGATCCGAGTCTCTGCCACATGTGCCGGATGAAGCGGATCCCAGGAGTGTGGTTACTCAATCCAAGATCGACGAAGATCCCAGGCTAAAGCGAATGTGGGCCGGATATGCATTTTCCATCGATTTCCGCGAAGAGCGAGGCCACGCATACATGCTCACCGACCAGCTGCATACTTTAAGGCAGAAAGTGGGGCAGCCAGGAACCTGTTTAAACTGCCATGCATCCACATACAGCATCTACAAGGAACTGGGTGATGGAGATATCATGGCCGGATTTCGTGAAATGAACTCCCGCCCGTATATGGAAGTAGCCGAACTGGCAGATCATCCTGTGGCCTGCATCGATTGTCACAACGCTTCCGATATGAGCCTTCGTGTAACGCGCCCTGCCTTTATGATAGGTATTCAGAAAGTTAAGAAGCTTCAGGGCATTTCGAACTACGATGTGAATCAGGATGCCACCCGAAGGGAGATGCGAACCTATGTATGTGCTCAGTGCCACGTAGAGTACTATTTCGAAGGAAAAGAAAAGACTCTGACCTATCCCTGGAACAATGGTCTCAAAGCGGATGAGATTCTATCCTACTATGAAGAGATTAAATTCAAAGACTGGACACACAAGGATACTGGAACGGCCGCATTAAAAGCCCAGCATCCGGAATTTGAAATGTACAGCCAGGGAATTCACGCTCGCAGCGGGGTAGCCTGTGCCGACTGTCATATGCCCTATGTAAGCGAAGGGGCGTACAAAGTATCGGATCATCATGTTCGCAGTCCGTATCTAAATGTGGATGCAGCCTGTGGAACCTGTCATAGCCTTAAGCCAGAGGAGCATCGTGCCAGAATCGATACAATCCAGGACAGTCACTGGCAGCTTCGAAACGTTGCCATGGATGCTTTGATGGCTCTCATCGATGATATTGAAAAGGCCCAGAGTTCCGGAGTTTCGGAAAACAAGCTAAACGTGGCCAGATCCTATCAGAGAAAGTCTCAGTTCCTGCTGGGCTTTGTGGAAGCAGAGAACAGTACCGGCTTTCATGCACCTCAGGAAGCGGCCAGAATCCTGGGAAATGCCATCGATATGGCGCGAAAAGGGCAGGCAGCTTTGAAGTAGAAAGCTTCCTGCACCCGGGTCTGGCAGATTTTTATTCCAGATTCAGTTAAAGCAGAACTGGTTTACGCGAATTACAGTCTGAGGCTGTTTTTTTCGCAGCCAGCTCTGCTTTCGTTGAAAGTCCTTGAACGGAGCAGGGCTGTATCCAAATACAGGTATGCTGGAAAAATCGTATACCCTTCCCTGTGGACAGACCATTGCCAATCGCCTGGTTAAGGCATCCATGACCGAGCGCGTGGCCGGCGCAAATCACAATCCCAATCGCTATCATTTTAAGCTCTACGAAACCTGGGCCCGGGGTGGGGCCGGACTGCTTCTTTCAGGAAATATCATGGTGGACCGCAAATCCATGGAGTCCGCCGGAAACGTGGTTCTGGAAGATGATCGAGCCATGGATCAATTCCAGGAGTGGACTCGCATCGCACGTTCCGGTGGCTCCCATTTCTGGGCACAAATCAATCATTCCGGACGCCAGACTTCCAGGCTTGTGAATATGAGACCTGTGTCTGCTTCCAGTGTGCAGCTACATGAAAAGGGCCTGTACGGAAAACCCAGGCCCCTTACGGAGAAAGGCATCCAGGAGATGATCCAGAAATATAGAACCACGGCCAGGCTCTGTATCCAGGCAGGCTTCCAGGGTGTGCAGATTCATGCAGCCCATGGATATCTTTTGAGTCAGTTCCTGTCTCCCATTACAAATCAAAGGCAGGATGACTGGGGTGGATCCCTGGAAAATCGAGCCAGACTGCTTCTGGAAATTGTAAGGGCTGTGCGAAGCGAAATTGGGCGCGCCAATGCCCTGTCCGTAAAGTTGAACTCTGCGGATTTCCAGAAAGGCGGATTCGATCAGGATGAATCGGAACAGGTGGCCATCATGCTCGAAAAAGAAGGCATCGATCTGCTTGAGATTTCTGGAGGAAATTATGAGAGCCCATCTTTTCTATTGAACGACCAGCAGGGAGTGCGGGAAAGTACAAAGAAACGAGAAGCCTACTTTCTGGATTTTGCTCGTCGTCTTCGCACCAGTATCAAAACGCCACTTATGATCACTGGAGGATTTCGCAGTCGTTCTTTCTGCGAAGAAGCCCTGGAAAGTGGCGACACGGACTTTATTGGAATTGCCCGTCCATTTTTGATTTCAGAAACATTTGCATCGGACTTTCTGTCCGGAAAATTAGATCAGGTGCAGTTACCACATCTGAAGCCTTCGCCGGCCTTTGGGTTGATGAGCGAAGGTGGATGGTATGCCTACCAGATTTCCAGGCGTCTTTCGAGAGGAAAACCGCCCAAATTGAATCTGGGGGCCTTTCATGCAGTGAGTCACATCCTGTGGCATGAAACAAAGAAATCCATGGCCCATCGATTTCTGGGGTGATCGAATTTCGCGGAGCCATCTAACTGGTCCACGCCAAGGCTCGAAAGTATGTCTTCATCCCGGCTCGATTATAATTGAGTCAAAAGCAAGTTTTCAGCCGGCGAAGACGTGGACAATTTTTGCTCGGCTCATGGGAAATGTGATCCCGGGCCATTGGACACTTTTCGACTATTCTCCATTCAGGGTGAGGGTTACGGTTCTGGGTCCGCCATGGTTTCTGTGTTCGCACAGATAGATTCCCTGCCAGGTTCCCAGTACGAGTTTTCCGTTTCGTAGAGGAATGGTAAGATCCGATCCAATCAGCACTGTTTTTATATGAGCTGGCATATCATCCGGCCCTTCCAGGGTATGTTCGTAATGTGGGGCATTTTCCGGAGCCAGAACAGAGAAGTGTCTTTCCAGATCGCCGCGAACATCTGGATCTGCATTTTCATTTATGGTTAGAGAGGCGCTGGTATGGTGAATGAATAGATGGCACAGGCCAATGTTCAAAGGGCCGTCCCCCTGTAGCTGGTTCACTGCTCTCTGGATCTCTGAAGTAATAATGTGAAACCCACGGCTCCGGGCTTTCAATTGAATATCTGTTTGCAGCCACATAGTACTAATAAGTAAATCCTGAGCTTCCCTGTAAAGCTCAGGTTCGCATCCATCTTGAACTGTAAGCGGCTCGAATCTGGCCAGAAGCCACCCGGGACGGCCGGAGCAAAGGCCATAGAAGGATCAAGAATCCAGGAAAAATTCAGGGAAGATTCAGGAAAGACTAAGGGAAAGATTAAAGTAGAGATTAAAGTAATAGTTTGAGCTGATGTTTCGGTAGAAATTTCAGGAGATCTGGCAGCCAGGATCCAGCATTGAAAGCCAGCCTTTTCCCGCGAAAAAATTCGCAGAATCCTCAGTCAAAAAACACTTAGGGGTTGACCTAAGTATTGCGCTGTGCTGAAATTGGCTATGGCCGCGGCACCGAATGTGGATCTGCTTTTCAAGGCTCTGGGAGATAAAACCCGGCGCCTGGTGGTAGAAAACCTTTCCCGGGGACCAGCTACGGTGTCGGAGCTGGCCATGCCATTTGATCTGGCTTTGCCATCCTTCATGCAGCATATGAAAATGCTGGAGGAAGCTGGCCTGGTGAAATCAACAAAGGAAGGTCGGGTTCGCATCTATCGGCTGAATCGTGCTGGATTCAAACCTGTACAGTCCTGGCTTTCTTCCCAGGAAAGGATGTGGGAGAAGAGACTGAATCAACTGGATAGTTATTTGTTGGAGGAAATGGAATGAAAGCGGAAGAATTTGATAGCGAAAGGGATCTGGTACTGGAAAGAGAAATCGATGTTCCAGTGGGAAAAGTCTGGGCAGCCTGGACCGAACCGAAGCATTTATTGAAATGGTTCGTTCCCAGTCCCTGGTCTCTTGCGGATTGCGAAGTTGATCTAAGACCCGGTGGCATCTTTCGCACCGTGATGCGCTCTCCGGAAGGGGAGGAGTTCCCCAGCAACGGCTGCTATCTGGAAGTAATCCCGAATCAGAGTCTGGTATTTACAGATGCACTGGAACCAGGATTCAGGCCAGGTCTGGAGCCCTTTATGACGGCTCGATTGACCTTGAAAGCTACAAAGAATGGAACTCTCTACCGCGCGGTGGCCATGCATTCTGGCCCTGAAAATGCGAAAAAGCATGCAGATATGGGCTTTGCGGATGGGTGGGGCAAGGCCCTGGATCAGCTCATAGAATTGATGAGCTAGGCCGGAGCATTCTCCAGGGACAGAAAGTAAATTGGATGGCTTCCGCTCAGTCCTTTGAGAGAAGCCTGTCTACGCAGGAGCTTTCGCATACCTCGGCTCACCAGTAGCTTTTTGATACCGGGAAAGCCGAGTATCTCCTCTGAAAATGCAATCTGATGGCTTCGGGCCAGGCTCTGAATCCTGGCTGCCTTGTTCACAGTGCTTCCAAAGTAGTCCAATCGATCGTTCAAATTAACCAGGATAGCCGGACCGGAATGAATTCCAATCTTCAAGTTAACGCGATGGTCGTCATCTTTCTGGCTATTGTAATTTTCGAATTCATCCATGGCTTCAAAAATCGAACGAAAGGCAGTTTCGCTTTCTATGAAGGAGGCCATGACCGCATCCCCAATGGTTTTGATAATCGTACCTCCGCGATTTTGAATGGCTTCGATCAATATTTGAAAGTGATCCCTTACAATATTGTAGGCCTGCACATCTCCCAGACGCTCATACATTCGGGTGCTTCCGGTGATGTCCGTAAAAAGGATGGTCACGGACGATATCGTCATTTTCTCGCGATCGGAAAGTGCATCGTCGCCAAATATTTCTCTAAATTCTGGATAATGGATAATCTCCAGTCCGTTAAGATGAAGCTCCAGGTCCTGGAAGGGTATTGGATGGGCCAGCTTGTCCTCATGGATGATCAATCCACTGATAGGAACGGTTTCATTCACTGCCTTTAGATGCACCTGTCCGGCAGAAATATGAATCTCCGGAGGGTTAAAAGTGGAATCGGCAAGCTGATGAATCTCCAGTTCGCTTTCGCCCTCTTTATCTTCTACATGCATCTTACCCATGGACATAGTGATGGGACAATAGTAACGGTAAACCCCCGGGCTCACCTGGAACTCTGCGTCTTCCACTTCTCCGCGGGCCATGGATAGCTGGGCCACCGGTTTCAGGGACCTGGGCGGAAGACAGTAAGGAGGGATTTCCAGCTCCTCAATGGATGGATGCAGAGAAAAGGTTACTTCCACTCGCTCCTTGAAGTCCACGCTGTATTCTGTATCGCACATTTTGCAATAGGATTCGCCGGACGATGCGGCCAGGGAATCATATTCAGCAGTAATCATATTACAATGAGGGCAATGCTGCTGCCAGTGTAGCTGGAATACGGATTTCTGAGTTCCCCAGAGAAGTATGCGAATCAATCGATCCACCGGGATAGCTGTGGATTGCGAAACTCTGTAGGCATTCATACGATGCCTTTCCTGAGCCTGCGAATTCAAGAGCCATCCATGAAGATCCTGAATCTCACTTTCGTAGTCTGAGTGGTTAGCAGCCAGCAGTTCTATAGCAGGCTTTAATTTTTCCCTGGATATATCTTCCATCATGGTGCTCCCTGTATTCGAGTCACGAAGCTAATCAGTTACGATGCTGCACCGGGTCAAGGAGCTAACGAACATACCGCTTCCCCGGTACAGACCCGGGCATATTTTCTTGCCTTTTTTCCTGAGGGCCGCCAATGATGAGGGATGCAAAGGCCTCTGCTGCTTGTTTCTACCACAATAATCATTCTCAGCCTATTTCATTGTTCCCGTGAAACTCGTACAGGCCATCTGCAGGAGCTTGAGCAATGGCAATATTCCCGGGGATTGCATTTACCGGACACAAGCGCGATTCAAGGACTGGCCACAAAAAAAGATACATCCAGGCCCGATTGGAAACCCATTGAATTGCCCACCATCCTTTCAGCCAATGAAGCTGCCAGGGATTATTCAGGATGGATTACCCTGAAGCATGACCTTCCGGCCGATTTAAACGAAAAACTGAATCAGCGCGAAATTCTGGCAGTGAATGCCGGTCGATTGCTGGATGTTTCTGTTATCTGTTTGAACAGCCATTGCTTCGGGCAACTGGGTCAGGAAGAGCCCTATCAGGCCGGGGCCATGCGTCCTATGTTACGTGGTATTCCACTCAAGGGTTTGAGCGAGAAGAATACCCTCTACATCGCACTGTACTCGAACGGAAAGTATCCCTTGCAGTTTATGGATCCGGTGGAGGTGGGGCCGGTGAACGAGGTTTTCGCAACTCACAGACAGAGAGAGATCCTGGCCTTTATTTTTCTTACCATATACGTGGCCTGGGGGCTGTACCATCTAATGCTTTTCAGTCGGCGTCCTGGCGATCGCTACAACCTGTATTTTGGACTGGGTGCCGTACTTCTTTCGATGTATTGGTTTACCGCCAATACCTTCAGCCGAGAAGCGTTGTTTGCTGAACATGTGGAGATTCATCGCAGGGTAGAGCATATACTGTTATTCTTAATTCCGCCTTTCTTCGTAGCATTTCTTTCTGAGTTTACGCAAAAGAAAATCACTCTTCTGGTCAAGATCTACGGAGTTTACTGCTTCATCACATCGGCGCTCATCGCATTCGTACCACTGGGCATCATGCGAATACTCAGAGATGTCTGGTACGGTATGCTGGGAGTAGCGTTTCTCTATATGATCTATTTTATTGGGCGAGAAGTGCTTCGTAGAAATCGAGAGGCCTACTTTCTGGCTGCCGGAGTGTTAATCGTAGTCTTTTCCCTCAGTCATGATATATTACAGTCCAAGGATATCTTTCACACTCCCAAGATAGCCAGCTTCACATTTGTGGCCCTGGTCAGTGGCCTGGCTGCCTTGATGGCCAGCCGATTCATGCGAGTAACCAATGAAGTAGAGGAATTGAACCGGGACCTGGATCAGAAGGTTCGGGACCGGACCAGCGAACTCCAAAAGAGTATGGAAAGCGTTCGCGCTCTAAAGGAACAGCAAGACGGGGACTACTATCTTACCTCTTTGATTCTGGGGCCCATTGGAGGCGACCTGGCTCGTTCCAGGTATGATGTCAGTATACTGGTGGAGCAAAAGAAAAAATTTGAATTCAAGGATAGGGCTTCCGAGATCGGAGGCGATATCTGTATTGCGGATCAGCTGGAGCTGGGAGGCAAATTGTATCGGGTGCTTCTGAACGGAGATGCCATGGGAAAATCGGTGCAGGGCGCCGGTGGAGCCATGGTTCTGGGAACCGTGTTTCGCAGTGCCCTCGCTCGAACCCAGTTATTCGAAAACACGGAAAATGCTACTCCTGAACACTGGATGCGGCAGGTGTATGTGGAGCTGGAAACTGTGTTTCGCCCATTCGACGGAAGTATGATGGCTTCCTTTATCCTGGCACTGGTTGAAGAAAACACCGGTTTCACCTATGTCCTGAATGTGGAGCATCCCTGGGCAGTGCTGCTTCGAGATGGGGAAGCTCGATTCATCGAAACTGAGTGCAACTTGCGAAAGATCGGAGTGACCACTGATTCCACCGATCTGGACTTTCGGTTGGATACCTTTCGTCTACATCCCGATGATCGGCTCATTCTTGGTTCGGATGGAAGGGACGATGTCTGGCTCAATGATCAGGACCGGGTAATGAATGACGATCATACCAGGTTTCTGTATCATTGTGAAACTTCCGATGGCGACCTGGAAGCTCTGAGACAGGAAATCAAAAAGACAGGAGAAATCAGCGACGATCTGTCGCTACTGAGTTTTCATTTTCAGGAGGCCATGGCCATTCCTGAGGAGGATGATCTTTATCAGCGCCTCAAAGAGCTGGAATCCGCCATGAGTAATTCCGCTTTGCAGGGCGCTCTGGAAAAAGCTGCAAACCTGGTGCGTGGCGGCGCCGAACAGGAGGAGTCTCTGTATAGAATCGCCGCTACCTACCATCTGGCCTCTCTTCATGACGATCCAGGGTATGCTGCTCTGGCCTTGAAGCATGCAGAACGACTTTTCTTTCGAAATCCGTCTCATACTCGCAACCTGATGCTGCTTGTGCACCTCTATGAGAAGACCGGCAAATCAAATCGGGCCCGTAATGTAGTTTCGCTTCTTCAGGAATTGCGACCCGCGGACCGCAGGGTGCAATCACTGGTTTCGCGCATTCTGGCATCACATTGAGCGAAAGCATTGGGTTTATCGGTTCGCATGGACTTTTTCTTGCTCTCTATACCCCCTGTTATAATCCTTGGGCATGAATCGTGGTCTATTTCTTATTTTCGTTTCCTTTATCCTCTTTTCGCAGATTTATTGTGATCCGGGTTCTGTATCATCCGGGGAAGCGCTTCGAAGCATCGGATATGCGAAAATCTCTGTATTAGAGCCTTCGCCGGAGGTGCAGCAATCTCTGGATCGCTTTATGGCTTTTAAGGGAGATCTTCAGAAGCGTCTCATCGGGGCCATTCAAGAGAAAGGGGCGCCCTATGCCATCCAGGTGTGCAGTGTTGCTTCGCCGGAAATGGAACAGAAGCACAGCGAAGATGCCTGGAAGATCTATCGAGTTTCTGACAAACCAAGAAATCCCGATCATCGAGCCAATGAGTTTGAGGCCGTGGTAATCGAAATGTGGAAGCAGCGGCTCAAGAATCAAGAACCGCTGCAGCCGGTGCACTTTCGCACAGAAAAAGAAGAATATGTAATGAGCCCCATTCCAGTTCAGGCCGCTCTATGCCTTCAATGCCATGGAGGTGTCAAAGAAATCAAGCCGCAGACCCGCAATGCTATTGAAGCGGCCTATCCAGACGATGAAGCCACAGGATATTCGCTGGGTGAATTGAGAGGAGCATTCGTTTCCAGGAGGTCACTATGATTGAAGGAAACTATTTTTCCGATAACGATGATCTAATGCTTCATTTCGACCACATCATTCGCTGGAATGAGGTGGTGGAAGCCTACGAAGCTGATTTTTTCGATGCGCGACGGTACCAGGAAACCGGGGATGAACGATTTGCCATGGCACCGTCCAGCAAAGAAGAAGCCCTGGACTACTACCGTTCGGTGCTGGATAGTGCAGGGGAATTCGCAGGACGTAAGATCGCTCCTCATGTTCAACAGCTGGACCAGGAGGGAGTACGATTTGAAAACGGAAAAGTGCATTTCCCTTCCAGGATGCTGGAACTGGTGGAGGAAGCCAGACAGGCCGGTCTGCAGCCCACAGGATTGGCCCGGGAATATGGCGGCCTTGGATTGCCCTGGACCGCCCGAGCATTCTTTACTGAGATGATGTATCGAGTGGATGCATCAGTTACCATCGCCATTGGATGTATCAATCTGGCAGAAATCATAGAACGAAATGGTAGCGATGAAATGCGACAGCGCTGGATACCTGCCCTGGCGGATGGCCAGTATGCATGCGCCATGGGATTAACCGAACCGGATCATGGATCCGATCTGCCCAATCTTCGCACAAAAGCCCGGCCTGCCACGGAAGAAGAAAAGAAGAAATACGCAGAGTTCGCCGGCGAAGATAGTGATTCTCTCTACATGCTGGAAGGAGCCAAAAGGTTTATTTCCCAGGGATGTGGTACCGGCGATAAACCTGCTCTGCTATTGCTGCTTGCTCGCACCGGCGGTCCGGATAGTGGAGCCAGAGGCTTGAGTTTCTTTCTGGTGAATAGTGATTATGCGAAGGTAGCTGGAATCGAAAAAAAAATGGGAATGCATGCCTCTCCCACATGCGAAATTGTTCTGGAGGATACTCCAGGATTGCTGGTAGGCCAAACCGGCATGGGTCTTGTCCGTTATACCATGGGCATGCTCAATGGTGCGCGTATGGGAATTACTCAGCAGTCAGTGGGCCTTTCTACGGCGGCCTACGAAGAAGCCAGAAAGTATGCCTCGGAGAGGGTTCAGTTTGGTCGTACTCTGGACCACATACCTGCAGTGTCTTCGATGCTGGAGGATATGCAGAGTAGAATCCAGGCCATGCGATGTCTACAGTTTGAAGGTGCCCGCGCCATGGATCTTTACTACTGGAGAGGTGAGCATCTGAAGCGACAGGGGGCCACCGATAAGGATGTAAAAAGCGATACAATCATCAAATACTGGGAAAAGCTGGCCGGGATCCTTACACCCATTTCAAAATTCTATTGCTCGGAAAGCTGCATCGAGATCGTAGGCCAGGCCGTACAGATTCATGGTGGAGCCGGCTTTACAGACGATTACGATGTGTCCCGTCTGTACAGAGACTCGCGTATAGTTACAATCTACGATGGAACCTCACAGATCCAGGTAAATGCTGCCATTGGTGGCGTAGTCACGGGAATGGGCCCCCAGGGATTTTTGCGGGAGTATCTGGACTGCGAATGGGATCATTTCGATAGTTCTGAAACCAGAATTCTGGACGAGATGCGAGATACCTTCGAACAATGTATTCACAGATACAAAGAATTATTGTCCGAGGAGAGAGAAAAAGTGGCCTCTCTGATCGTGGAAGGGGCCGCAAGATTGCTTTGCTCCATGCTATATTATCGCTCCACTCTGAAGCTTGAGGGTGATGTCCGTAAGAATCGCCTGGCTCTGTGCCAACGTTACCATCTGGATTGCATTGCATTTCTTGCTGGAGTCGAAAAGCGACTTACCATGCAAACCGTGAATGCATAGAGTTCGCATTCGATTTGCTGTAAATTTCGGTCATGTTGCGCGCTATACATCGCGCACGGGCCCGGGCAGGGAATTTTCTTGCTTGCATGGACGTTGTACTCTGATATAATTCTTTTTCGCATCCATCGGACAGATTACTGTCCGGTCCTGAAAATCCAGGATCTGATCGGAATATAGAGTCAGGTTGGATGCGACATTAATTCATATCAAAAGAATGGAGTGAGCGAATGAAAATCGTAAAGCAACAAAAATGGATTCTTATTCTGGCGGCCGCAATGGTGTTCAGCCTATCTGCCAGTTGCAATGAAGCTTCGGCAAAGTCAGAAGGGGTGCAGGGAACTTATAAAGTAGAAGGTACCAATCCTGATGGTACAAGATATAGAGGAAACGTTACTGTAACTCAATCCGGAGATGATTACATCTTTAACTGGAATATCGCAGGGGACCAGTATTCCGGAAAAGGTCAGCTGAGCGGAACCGAGCTTACCGTTGACTGGGGCCAGGAGCATCCTGTGATCTATCAGGTTCAGGAAAATGGAGCTCGTCTGGAAGGCACCTGGGCCGATGGTCAGGGCACGGAAACACTGTCGAAGTAGTCTTGCCAGTCTGAGCCTATAGCTATCTGAGTCTATGGCTCTTCTCATCCGGAGTACATCGCGGCATCTTGTTCCGCGGCAACTTTTGCTAAAGAGATCACGGTATGGTTTTCCCAGGTGGTTGCTTAGCCAGACCATGACGTGGTACTCTCCAGTGTCGTTGAACTCAAGAGATACTCATCTCTGAATCTGCGAGCACGGGGATTGGAAACCGGAAGCTGGTAATGAAAAAGGCCGCATGCGCGGCCTTTCTGTTTAATTGGTGAAGTGCTGTGGGCGATGACAGGATCGAACTGCCGACATCTTGCTTGTAAGGCAAGCGCTCTCCCAGCTGAGCTAATCGCCCGAGAGTATTAAGCAGAAGCCTGAGAGGCTCCTCCGTTTACCAGGTGGGCCAGACGGGACTTTCTTCGGTCTGCCTGACGATGGTGGATCAGATTACGTTTTCCTGCACGATCTACGAATGCAGAAAAGAGGCGAAAAGCTGCTTTCGCTTCGTCCGTCTTTCCTTCAGCAACCAGGTTTCGCACCTTCTTATCGAAAGTTCGCAGTCTGGCTTTTTGCTGAGCATTCAGCGCACGACGTCTTTCTGTTCTTCTTATATCCTTTTTAGAGGACTTAATATTAGCCACAATTAACCACCTTCCAGCAAGGAATCCGGATGGTGGGTTGCCGGTCAAGTGTTTTAACCAAAAACGGCCTGGACTCAATGGGAATGCTTGACCCGCACTGGAATGCATGCGCTCATAATAGATTGCGGTTTTTTGGATCAGGATTATGTCCAATGCCGTCCGTTTTGCCCGAAAAGAGATGGGGGGATCTGTGGAACGCTGGCAACTTACAAATGCGGAAATATATCAGGAAGATGGTTTCCACTCCATGTCCGGCCTGTGTTTTTCAGGAGATTCCATTGAAGAAGTACTCTCCGATGGGGATGAGTACGACGATATCCTGAGTCTGAATCTGCACGGCCTGGCCGTCTTGCCAGCATTGATCAATGGGCACGATTCTCTTCTGGCCAGTTATCTTCCCTATCGAGGCCGAGGATTTCCCCACATGAACTGGCTGTCCTGGGACAACGAGGTGAAATCCTCCCAGGAATTCCAGGATCGCATGCTTCTGGACGTTTCTGATCTGTACCGCATTGGTGCTTACAGGAATCTAATGCATGGATGCACCCTGGTGGTGGATCACATTCCCGACTTTGTTCGCAAGCCCTTTGAGGATCAAATACCGGTCACATTGCTTTCTGATTTTGGAATCGCCCACAGTGTTTCATCCTACTCGCTGAAATGGGGGGAGGGGATTTCCCGGGAGTATCAGCGAGCCAGAGATAAAGGACTGCCCTTTATTGTTCATATTGCAGAGGGCTTTGACCCTGAGAGCAGGAACTCCCTCAAGATGCTGGAAGAGTTTGGAGCCCTGGGACCGGAAACCGTGCTGGTTCACGGGCTTTCCCTTTCCGAATCGGACCTGGATCGTGTGGCCGAGGCCGGGGCTCGATTGGTGTGGTGCCCGGTAAGCAATGAGTTCCTCTATGACCGGACAATGCCGGTGGAGGCTGTGCTGGAGCGCCGAATTCCATTCTGCCTGGGCACAGATACATCCATGGCCGGAGGCAAAGGGATGATCGACAATGTTCAACTGGCACGTCAATTCCTGGCTTCCCATGTGGATCTCTTACCAGAAATACTGCTGTCCAATCCATCCCGTATATTCCGGCAGGAAGATAGGGGCTCCCTGGAACCGGGAAAAAAAGGTGATGTAATGGTTGTTCAGAGCCGGAGCCGGGATATTCATGAAGTATTGAGCGACCTGAGTCCGGAAAAGGTTTTCCTTGTCGTTCGGGACGGTGTACCGGTCTATGGGGAGGAAACCCTGGAGCCTGTGTTTCGGCATTGCAATGTGAATTTTGATCGAATTCAGGTGGGTACTTCCCGAAAATTGATTGTAGCGGGTATTTCCGGGATGGTAGAATCTCTATCTTCTGTGGCCGGACGCGACCGAATTCCAGAAATACTGCCAGTAGCTTTATAAGATGCCTGTTTCAAGAATTTATACCGGTGGTTCCATCGTCTATTTCCAGGGCGACAAGGGGGACGATGTATACGTGCTTCAATCCGGTCGCGTGGTACTGATAAGTACCGCCATTGATTCCGGCGAGGAGATCCGGGAAGAAGTACAGGTAGGGGAATTCTTCGCTGTAAAGTCCAGCATGGGACGTTATCCTCGAGAAGAAACAGCCCAGGTGATTGGAAAGACTACCCTGGTAGTTTTTAAGCTAAACGAATTCGAGCAGTTTATTCTAAAGAATACTCGATTGATTCTAAAGATGCTACGAGTATTCTCCAAGCAATTGAGAGACATTCATCGCCAGGTGCGAAACATCCTGAAGGCTGATTCAACTCGCGATCCCGCTTTCGAATTGATGAATGTAGCCGAGTCCTTCTATAAATCCGGCAACGTGGATCATGCCGTGTACGCCTTTGAGAGATATCTGGGCTATTATCCCAGCGGAGAGTTTACATCCAGAGCCCAGGAACTTCTTCAGATGGCGCGAAAGGGCCAATCCTATCCTACAGGTTATCCCGAACTTGAGTCTCAGGCGGGGCCGGGCCATGATACCCTGGACCCATCCTTTATGGCTCAGAGCATGCTTCCTGCGGATTCCGTGGACGATGATCCGTTCGCCATGCCAGAAGACGATAGTTTTGGTTCGGACGATGGCGGGGCCGTAGATGCCACGGAGCTATTACAGGAAGGCCAGGAGCACTTTCGCAACGGAGATTTCGAAAGTGCGGCGGAACTCTATCAAAAAGCCCAGGAAGTAACCAGTCCCCATTCTGAAGCAGAGGCTGCCGCTGTGGCCCGTTGCCTTTACGAACTGGGTAGAACACAGATCAAACTGAAACAGGTCAATGAAGCTTCCCAGACTTTCAGCGCCTACATCAAGCAGCATCCTACCGGTCCGTCCGTGAAGCCTTCCATTTTTCAGCTGGGCATGATTGCTCAATCGTCCGGAAACAATGAAAGGGCTGCAACGTTATTCAAGAAAGTAGTGTCCATGAATCCGCCAGATGAAATGACAGATGAGGCCAAAAAGAGGTTGGAAGCGCTATGATGTTACTTCCTGAATCTCTATTCGAGAAGTTCGGCAAGCCCTTCGAGCCGGGACAGATCATTTTCTGCGAATTCGAACCAGGAAACGATTTCTATTTTATTCAAGACGGTCAGGTAAAGATTACCAAGACCTTTGGTCAGACTCAAAAGACTCTGGATGTGCTCTCGGTGGGCGATATCTTCGGAGAGATGGCCATTCTGGAAGAAGAGCCTCGAAGTGCCAGCGCCATAGCCATGGATACAGTGAAGACGTTGCATTTTAATCGTGCGAACTTCGATACATTGATGAACGGCAACCCTCAGCTGGCCCACCGACTGCTTGTAATTTTCTCTAAAAGAATATACGATGCGAAAAGACGATTGCAGATTCTGCTTCTGGAAGATCTGCAAGCTAAAGTTGCAGATGTATTTCTCATGCTTGCTGAAAAGGATCCCAATTACGGAAAGATCAACAACATGGTCTTCAACATTTCTGTGGATGATGTGGCCAACTGGTGCGGCCAGCCAACCCATGAAGTGCAGAGAGTAATCAGTCAGTTTGTGAAACAGGGAAAAGTGGAGCTATTTGCCGATCGCATTGTAGTACCGAATATTAACGACCTGGGAAGAATTGTCGCAGCAAAACGAAAAAGCAATCAGTGAATGGGTTCGTGGCTGGATTCCGGACTGGTTGCAAAGCTTCCAGTTTCTGGATATAGAATTGTGGCAGTGGATTGGTATGCCCCTGGCCATCGCTCTGGCTCTGGGATTGGCCTTTCTGATAGGCGGCCTTATTATAAAGGTCCTGCGAAAGCTATCCAGCAAGACTGAAATCTCCTGGGACGATCAGCTCATCGATCAGATGAAGGGTCCCTTCCGATTTTTCTTCTTTATCCTGATCCAGTTCATTTCCTTTCGGCTTCTATTTTTGCATCCTTCTGTTCAGGACGTGGTAGATCGCGTACTGCTGATTACCCTGGTCATTGCTCTTGGCTGGGCCGGTCAGAGAGTTATTGGATTTCTCTCCATGCTGGCCTTGATGGCCGCATCCCGGGAAGACATTCATCGCAGTCGAGGAATTCGAACCCGGGTGGCCGTATTTCGTAGAATTGGCGGAATATTCATCGTAGTGTTTTGCGCTGCTCTAATATTGATGCAGTTCGACGTAGTGCGAAAGATCGGAGTTTCCCTGCTGGCATCAGCGGGTATTGCCGGAATTATGATTGGTTTTGCAGCCCAGCGATCCATTCAAAGCCTTGTAGCCGGCCTGCAGATTGCTATTACCCAGCCAATCCGCCTGGGAGACGTGGTTATTGTAGAAGGACAGTATGGCACGGTGGAAGAGATCCAGCTCACTTTTGTGGTGGTTCGCACGTGGGATTTGCGCAGACTCATTCTGCCGGTAGGAGATATCCTGCATTCAAGCTTTGAAAACTGGACCAGAAGCTCCTCCGATCTTCTGGGCACCGTGGAGGTGCACGCGGATTACTCGGTGCCGGTGGATGAAGTGCGTAAGGCCCTGTTGGAATTCGTAAAGGGATGCGAAAACTGGGATGGTAAGGCTGCAGGGCTTCAAGTGACTCAGGCTACTGACCGAACGATTGTGCTAAGGGCTCTCATCAGTAGCACGGACTCAGCCAAACTCTGGGATCTGCGATGCCAGGTCCGGGAATGGCTGGTTGGCTATATGCAAAAAGAACAATCCGGGAAATTTCTGCCTCAGATTCGCCTGGACAACAGCTACTGCCGAGATCCAGGGCCCGGGGGCTGAAACCGAAAAACAAGCTCCGCCTGAAGAAGTGGATTTAACTAGGCGACCCTTGCGAATACGGCTCTGCGGAGACTCTTCGCCGGACAAGGGCTTCGATAACTGGCACTTCCGTGGGTTGCCGGTCATACCTGCCCCCGTGAGGGCATTCTGGAAGTAAACACCCATTGATCCAGAACGGCCTGGGACACCGTGGCATCCAGTTTGACCCCGTACTGATATACATGGCTGGCGCTCATGATTGCGCCGGGCCCATGCTCCTTTCTATAAAGGATACGACCGCGAACCGATGCATTCGCAATTTGCAAGGTTACGTTCCCGGAGGGGATCACCTTTTCGCTCAGAAACCCCACTCCACCCCGGGAAACATTCATGCTTACGCATTGAACCGTGGATTTCGGGGTTTTTACTGTTATAGGAAGCACCGAGTTAATTCGTTTCTCTTTGCGTTTCTCAGCCATAGTCTATTGGACGAGCTAAACAAAGGTAGCGATGGCTGTCCAGTGGACGGAAAGCGGTGGACCTGCGAATGTTTGCAGGTCCGACTCTTTCTGGACCTGGTACTAGCCCAGGTTTTCTTCGATGCTTTTTATGACAGAAGCATCCGATGGGCTGGTTTTCGGAGAAAACCTCTGAAGCACTTTTCCCTGACCATCTACCAGGAACTTCTCAAAATTCCAGCTGATGTCTCCAGGGAACGCTGCATTTTCGCCGGCCAGAAACTGGTATACAGGATGGCGATTCTGGCCATTTACATCGACCTTGGAGAACAGATCAAAGGTAACATCGTATTTGGTTGAGCAGAACTGCTGGATCTCTTCTTCAGAACCAGGCTCCTGGCCCATAAACTGGTTGCAGGGGAAGCCAAGGATGCGAAAGCCTCGATCTTTGTACTTTCGATATAGCTCTTCCAGATCTTTATACTGTGGAGTAAGACCGCACTTGCTGGCCACGTTTACCACCATCACTAGATTTCCTTCATAATCCTTAAGCGATCTTTCATCGCCCTGAATCGTACTGGCTTTGATTTCATGAAGAGACATACTTACTCCCTGGTCTTTAAGATTTGCGGTCCTGAACAGGCCCGCTGTCTTGTAGAATAGCAATGGATGACTCCAGGGGCCAGTCCATTCTACCTTCCTTTCTATTGGGCCAGGCAGACCACAATGATTCCTCGGTTCCGGTCATCCAGCCATGGCGTGGGTCCAGTTCTCGACGTATACTGGCCATCCGCCATTATCCTGCCAGATGAACCATGTGAAATCTGTTCGAGGTCCATGGCCGCTCAACACCGGGGAGACCGGATCATCATTCTCTAGTCTCGGGGGCTCTACTTTTCCGGGTGCTAGTTCAGTCTCGAGTCATTCTTTCCGGGGCTTTCATTCCCAGCAGATTCAATCCATTGCGAATGCAGAGCGCCACAGATTCCAGGATTCCCAGAAGCACTCGGGCTTCTTCCGGGCTCCGAGTCAGTACTTTGTTTTCTGGAACGCCGTAGAATCTAGAAAGTGCCTGGGCCAGTTGATACAGTGTCTGTACCAGTCGATGTGGTTCAAAGGACTCCGCGGCATCCCGCACTTCCTCCGGAAATCGAATAGCAAGCCACACCAATCTTCTGCGCTCTGCAGCAGATATACTATCCAGTTGAGAAGCCAGCGCATCCGGGAGATGGTCTTGAATATCGCTGGAATCAGATTTGCTGGAACCTTCAATCAGACTCTGCAGCAGTTCGGACTCACTTTTGATAATTCCTTCCTCTTCGCATCGGCGAAAGATTGAGCGAACCCGGGCATGAGCATATCCAACATAGTAATATGGGTTCTTATCCGAAGTATCTTTCGCCTCTTCCAGATCAAAATCCAGATGGGATTCAAATGAACGCATTACAAAGAAGTATCGCACCACATCCAGCGGGATCTCTTCAATAAGCTCTTTAAGGGTTACGAATTGTCCTGTCCGTTTGCTCATCACAACGGGCTCTCCGTTGGACAGCAGATTTACCTGTTGGGCGATCAATACTTTGAACTGATTTTCCGGAAAGCCCAGAGCTTTCATGGCACCCTTCAGTCGCGCGATGTAGCCATGATGGTCCGGCCCCCAGATATCTATTATCTCTTTATGGCCGCGGTCCACCTTGCTTTTGTGATAGGCGATGTCTGCCAGAAGATAGGTAGGTCTTCCATCATCTCGTACTACAACTCGGTCTTTGTCATCTCCAAATTCAGTGGAGCGAAATAGCTTCTTCCCGTCTTCTTCGAAGATATAATCCTGCAGATGATCCAGTGCCTTGAGTACTTCACCGGATTCATGAAGGCTTCTTTCTGAAAAGAAGCGATCGAATTCAACACGAAATCCTTTAAGATCTTCTTCATGAGTGGAACGTAGATATTCGGTCACGGCTTTTCCCAGGGTATCTGCATAATCCAGGGCGCCGGCTTTCTGTAGAATTGAAATGGAATCCGGCTGGCTGGAATGATCTTCGCCTGCCAGTTCTAGTAGCTTCGTCGCGATCTGATTATCCAGCGCCAGATCCGGCTCCTTCTCGATTAGCTGATTGAGCACATCTACCAGATACTGTCCGTGGTAACCCTGATCTGGAAAAGGCAGTCCCGGTGCACTTGCATACACCGGTCCATCCGGACCTTTGCTGGAAAACTGGATAGCGGCGCCACGGGCCTCCAGCAGACGAAGCACGCAGCTGATCCCCAGGAGAAACACCTGGTTTCCGTAATCGTTTACATAATACTCCCTGAATACCTGGTGACCGGCGGCTTCCAGGAGATTGCAGCAACTGTCTCCCAGCGCAGCCGCCCGAGCAGAAACGACATTTAGAGGTCCGGTGGGATTGGCAGAAACAAATTCAAAGATAATGTTTCTTATGCTATCTGGCTGGCTGCTGCCGTAATTCTTGCCTGCATGCAGGATCTGCCCCAGAAGTATCATTAATAGTGGGTTCGAAAGAGTGACATTAATGAATCCAGGTCCTGCTATTGATATGTCAGAGAAACACTGCTCACCGTTAATGCGAATCTTGTGACCGGAAGCACCGCCGGTTTCCAGCTCAATGGACGCTGACTTGAGCTTTTCGATGACCTGTTCTGCCAGCTGTCGGGGGTTCTTGATCTCACATGCTTCTCGAACCCTCTGATCCAGGGCAGATGTGCATGCGTAATCGCCGAACTTCTCTTCTCTCGCGTACTCTATCCTGGCCTGCAGGGGGGCTCCGGCAATGTCTGACAGTGATTGGGAGAAAAGGTCCGAAACCAGATCCTTCAGAAGCTTCATGAAGCCAGGATTATGAGTCCGAATCTGGCTTCAATCGGAATCGGCAAATCTTAATTCCTTTAGAGGTCCCAGGAAATGCTGAATGGAGCGAATCAAGAGGGAGGGCGTATTGCCGGGCCCGGTAATCGTAGGAAAGGTTGTTAACGATTTTTCAAAACTACTGAATCTCATCCTTGCTGCTGCATAAATCCACACAGCGTGCAAAGTCTGGGCTCTTGCAGCCAGTTGACCTTCTTTCAATGCACAGCCTTCACAGAGAAAGTCCAGTTCCGGTTCATTCCAGTAGGAAGACTCCCAGAGTTGAGGCGGCCATTGTTCGCTATCCCATAGCGACTTTCCACAGCCGGAGCATTGATGCACTTCTCCCAGCATCCCCTGAAGCTTCTGGATTCGCACAATCATAAATCCCAGCAGGTTCTGGAACCATTGCGCATCCTCGGAATCGCGGTCCGCTTCCAGGGTTTCAAGGGCACCGGAACAGAGTCCAAACAATCCGCTGAGTGACGGTTCTGCAGATGCCTGGACCAGGGCCAGGATGGCGGCCAATCTCTGCAGGTCCAGATATCGTCCCTGGATTTTGATCTCCTTTTGCAGGGAAAGTTCCTTGATGCTGAAGATGTTTTCGTTCGCCTTTCGATAGAATACAGTCTGGACCATATTTCCGGGCTGAATACTTAGCTGGCTTCTTCTCTGACTGGCCTGAATTCCGTGGTATTTAAGCGCCAGCATCTCATCGTCTCGGGTCAGAATGTGCAGTATTCGATCCGCTTCGCCGAACTTGCGACTTCTAAGTATTATTCCTGTCCTGGTTTCCAGCATAGTGATTCAATTAACGGTGATGCTCCAGATGTCCCATGACGGGGGCGAGCTAGCAACCACGATGGCTACCGTGTTCAACAAGGTCAGGAAATTCAATCTCATAAAAGTTGCAAGCAGGCAATGCGAAGCCAGAGAATCTGTGAGCAAAGGGGCGGGCCGTTAATGTCGCTTCAAAAAAAAGGAGCCAGCAGGTATTTCGCAGGACCATGGCAATTTCTCAGAGGGCATACTCTTTGATTTTTCTATACAGGGTTCGTTCTGAAATCCCCAGGGCTTTCGCTGTCTGCTCTCGATTGCCACCAAAGTGAGCCAGGTTCTTTTCTATAATTGCTTTTTCGTACTCTTCCATGGAAATACCGGGCTTGATCTCATCGCTCATATCCTTCTTTCCCGGAGTGCGGCTCAGGTTGCCGGGCAGATCCTTCAGTTCCAGGATATCCTCCGTAGCCATCACTACCATTCCTTCCAGAACGTTGCGAAATTGTCGAATATTGCCGGGCCAGTCGTATTGCTGAAAGAAATCCAGTAATTCCGGCGAAAGCCCGGTTACGGACTTCATATACTTCTCGTTGAACTCTGTGACGAAGAAATTGAACAGCAGTGGAATATCCTCTTTTCTCTTTCGTAGGGGAGGCAATTCAAGGCGGATGACAGCCAGTCGATAATAGAGGTCTTCTCTAAACTCCCCGGAATCCACCTGGTCCAGCAAATCACGGTTCGTGGCTGCAATGATGCGAACATCGATGGGAACTGCTCTTGTGGATCCCACGCGCATCACTTCTCTTTCTTCAATCACACGAAGCAATCGAACCTGGCTTTCCAGATCCATTTCTCCAATTTCATCCAGGAAGATTGTTCCTCCCTGAGCCGCTTCGAAAAGCCCCGTGCGATCCCGATCCGCTCCCGTAAAGGCTCCCTTTACTACTCCAAATAGCTCGGATTCCAGAATGGACTTGGTAAGTGCTCCGCAGTTTACTTTTACAAAGGAGCGATCCTTTCTTTTCGAGTTCTCATGCAATAGATTCGCAAGCTTTTCTTTACCGGTGCCGCTTTCGCCTTCCAGTAGCACCGTTACATCGGTGGGGGCTACCTGGTTCACTCGCTCCAGAACGCTTTTCAGAGCAGGTGCGTTCCCGATGACACTGGAAGTGGAGAAAGTGTCTGCCAGTCTTGCTCGAAGCCTGCGGTTTTCTTCTTTAAGGCTTACAGTCTCAAGCAGTGACTCCACTTTCTTTCGAAGAAGTGTAAGATCCACAGGTTTGGTAAGAAAGTCGTTGGCACCGGATTTTATGGCTTCCACCGCAGTCTCGATTGTGGGCTGAGCGGTAAGCAAAAGGAAGGCAGTATCTGCGGTCTGTCTCAATTCTTTGAGTAGATTTAGACCGGTATCATCCGGAAGAAATAGATCGCTGATTACCAGGGAAAAGGACTCGCTTTCCAGCATCCTTCGGGCATCTCCGATGGAGGCCACAGCAATAACGGAAAGGTCTTCGGACAAAGACGACAGGTATTCCTCCAGAGCGGATCGCTGAGCCTGGTCATCTTCAATTAGTAGTACCCGAATCATTCTGTAGTCAGTGCTATTCGTTTTCTGAATCCTGCAATGCTGTTTTTCCACCGAAGTAGATGGTAAATGCAGTGCCCTGTCTGGGATCGGAAGAAACATCGATCCATCCGCCCATTTCGGTGATCATCTTTTTAACCAGCGCCAGGCCCAGGCCGCTGCCATCTTCCCTGGTGGTAAAGAAAGGTTCGAAAATCTTATTCTGGTCTTCAATGGAAATACCGGGGCCATTGTCTTCAATTCGAATGAAGTTCTGTTCATTTTCCTGACCTGTGCTTATGCGGACCTCGCGCTCACCGGAGGGCCGTTCCGACTTCTGCAGTGCCTGCACCGCATTCAAGATTAGATTAATCACCATTTGCTTGATAAAGCCTGCATGGATTTCTGCGCCGGAACGAAGTTCCCCTGGCTCAAAGCTGATCTGTGTGCCAGCTTTGCGCGCCTGCGGCTCCATCAATCGAATCACTGCAGAAAGAATGTTATTCAAATCCTCGCTGGTGGTGCGCACGGTACGCTCCGAGCGAATCAGATGAATAAAATCCTGGAGCACTTCGTTTAGTGAAAGCACTTCCTTTTTTATGATATCTACCCGACTCTTGAGCTTTTGCTGAAGATCTTCATCGCTCACTTCCAGGAGGGAAGCTTCCAGCATCTGCAGATGCAAATGAATGGCGGCCAGTGGATTCTTGATCTCGTGGACAATACCGGCCGCGAGAGCCGGCATCTGGAACGAGGGAATTTCGCTGGAAATTCGTGTTAATTCCTGTGTACTCTGTGTATCTACCATGTTATCTGGAGTCCACCACCTCCACCAGGAAAAACCAAATGTCCTGCTTTTTCAAGAGTTTCTCGGATTGAAGCTGGTGGTATCTTTGAATGAACAAAGAAGGGACGTCAGCGGCACTTCGAATAAATATTAGCGAAGGGTTGTTTTCCAGTCCCAGAGAACCCTGTCTTAGCTGAAGGCCCAGATACACTGTATTTCCGGATTGTCGAGCCCTATTCAGTTCCTGTGCAACAGAACGGCTCTCACACTGTATCCAGAATGCAGTGGATTGATTCTTTACCAGGAATCGGTAGGGGGCGCCGCTGGAAGAAGACATCAAGGATTCCAGACCGGACTCCAGACTGCTCACCAGGTCCCCGGTTCCAATCAACCTGAGGTTCTTCTGTTTCGCGTAGGAACGGATCACCGATGGCAGAGTTAGATTCTCATCCCGCAGGTTTACGGTGGCCACGGGCTCCAGCGAGTCCGGGGACAATCGCCCGGTACGTAGTGCGTCCGAAATATCTCGTCGCGATATGTAGAATCGATCCCCTTTCTGAACAAACAATAATGAGAATCCTTCTACGAATCCTGCCCGCATTCCATAGTAAATATCTGGCTGATTCAGCTTTAGAGAGCGATTCAGTCGAGCGAACAGTTGTCGGCTGGACATGGGCAGTCCCGGGGAATTGAGTAGAACAGGTTTCCATCCAGAGGCGGTGAGGTTTCGAACAGAGCTTTCGAATGAAGCGCTGGATTGGCCGGAAGCGTCGGTCAGAATAATAATTCTGCGATCCGAGGCCGGAAGCTTCTTCAATTCCTGAAATGACCGGGAAATCTGATTCAGGGATACTTCACCTCCATTTGCGCTGGCTTCCAGAATAGATAACACTTCTTTCAAGTTCCGGCTGGGAGGAATCATTCGGTTTCCGTTCTCCGATACCAGTAGAAGTCCCAGGCTTAGCTTTCCCTGGAGCTCTACAATTAGAGATCGCAGTGCCCTGGCCATCTCAAGCTTCGTTCCGGCCATGGAGCCGGATTGATCCAGGACAATAATCCATTCTTCGCTCTTCGTGGACCATCCAGGTAGGGATCGATTGGGAAGAGTCAGGGAGCTTGCGCGAATGGATTTTACCATCAGAGACTGCAGATCATTTAATGGGCCATAGGCAACGCCGGAATCCAGGGTCCGACCTGTGTTGCAGGATTTCAATTCCATGCTGATTCGCACAGAGGAAGTGCCAGAAAAAGATGCTTCGCCGGTAAGGACATGGGTCCCTCTGGTATAGGCACAGTAATCGGTTCCCGGCATTGCACCTTTCGCCGTCGTACCCGGGGGCAGAGCCCGATTCAATCGCTCCATGGAATCCAGGGGATAGTCTTTATGAAGTCCAAACAGAAATCCGGTAGCCTGTTGCATCTCCGTGGGCAGTGATTGCGGTGAAAAATACTGCTGCGGTACCTGACCGGAGATTCGAAAAGGAAGTATGGAGACCTGAAAGTCCCTTGCCTGGAGCAAGGAGGGCATCAGCAGCATGCCAGTACAGAGAACTGCACTGCAGAATCCCCGGAGCCCGGATGCAGCTCTGGTATGCTTCCCGTGACCTGTCCTAAAAGGATTGGAACGCAGAAGGTACTGTGATGATTTGGACATAATTCTAAGCAGTCTGAGAGAATTCATGGGCCTTAAGTCTTCTATCGGTAGGATTCTGGCATTGCCTGGTGCCTTTCTATTCCTGCAATGTCTGGGAATGCCGGACATACCGGAGAATCATTACATCAAGGATTACTATTTCACAGGATTTTCCGTGCAGATCCTGGGAAAAGCAAGCATTCCTCCGTCCATTGTTACCCGGGAATATGATGGAGAATCTCGCCGAGAATTTGTCAATTTTGACGAACGTTTGGAGATGTGTAAGGAAAAAGCCGTTCTGCAGGCGGATTCAAAATGGCTCAGCATCACCGAGGATGATCCAAACACCCAGTTTGAATGGCTCCGTCGACTAGACCTGGGGGCCAAAGGGCGCTGGTCCGGCTGCCTGGAAGATGCTGAAACCCGCTATATGCTTTTTGACTATCCAGGCACCTGCATTGTGGTGCGTCAGTACCCCTGTGATCCGGCCTACTACTAGACTGTAGCCTCCTCACTTCTACCCATCGATTCAAAATAGAGCACCGGTTATTTATCTGGCTGGATCCGGTTTTACTCATTTTGTCCTTGCCTCATTTTCAGGAAGCCTTCTAATTTCGCCATGCGGAATCGGTTCTGGAAAACGGGCATAATGTCCCTGGTGATTCTAATCTTGCTGGGCCAGCCCATCCAGCTTCATTCCGGACCGGTCATGAATGTCGGTCCTTCAGATATGGTGTTTCAGCCCACCGATGAAGAGGGCTATATGCAGGCCTGGAACGTTAATTTCCGGGGAAATGGGATGTTGATCTATATTACGTTTGTGATCAGCAACCTGGGGCCCAAAAGCCTGAACAATGGTGTTTCCATTCTTATTGTGCAGCAGGGCAAGGTCCGGGTCTGGACGAAGGAATATGATTATCAAAGCCTGGAAGCCCAGAAAGGTCAGTTCGGTCATAAATCGTATATGAACTGGCTAAGATACGAAAACGGGAAATACTTCATCGAAATAGATCAGGGCGATAAAAGCACACCTGTTATTAAACTTCAGCTTTCTCCTTACGGCCCTGGCCTGGGACTTTCCGATGGAAAGATCAATGTCTCCGGAGGAGGGTACATTCGCTTTGATGTACCAGTGGTTAGTTCGGCAGCCACCGGCCATATTATTCTGGACAATGAAAGAACGGAACTAAAGGGCATCGGAGGTATGGAATATCTGCATGGGAATCGCCCGGTGCATCAATTCGCAAAGCGATTCCATCTAATTCGCTCATATCACCAGGGAAATGGATTCTTCGTAGGTGGATTCTACGGAACCGACGATAGCGGATACAGTTCACTCATTCATGCAAAAGTGATGAAAGGTGGTAAGCTGCTGGACTCCGGCATTGTAAAGAAGGTCGAAAATCTAAAAGAAAGCCAGAATGCCTTTTCGGGTTATACCATACCTCAGAAAACTCTGTATCGCATGAATCGATGCGCCGTTATGGAAAGTCAGAACTACTACAGCGGCGGTTACTATGTTCTGGGTAACATTTCTTTATTGCTCAGAGCAGTACTGAGGGTATTTTTCGCCAAGCCCTATGTACTTCATTACAATACCACTGTATCTGCCTGGTGCGATGATGGAGATGCAACAAAGAGCATTGCAGAGCTGGAAAAGAAAAAGCCCACAGCAACGTTTCCCTCAGAAAGTACTTTCTATTTGATCAATCCATAGAGAGTCCAACCCGGGGCGCTTGAAATGCGGCCGCGATAGGTCAGGCCAGTGAGATCCACTGAGCCCACTGAGACCCATCCCCCGGGCTCGATTTCGGGCCCAGGGAAGGTCTCTTGTATGCCTTACTCCTTTTGATCCGCTACGTAGATTTTTCCGCCCATTTCCAGAAACTCCCTGGATTTCTGTTCCATGCCGGCTGCTGCATCTGAGTTTTCGGCATTGGCATCGTTGTTTTCTTCGCTTTGCATCTTTCTGATCTGATGGGTAATTTCCATAGAGCAGAATTTAGGTCCGCACATACTGCAGAAGTGGGCCACGCTGGATCCTTCCCCGGGAAGGGTTTCATCGTGGAAGCTACGAGCCCGTTCCGGATCCAGGGAAAGATTGTACTGATCCTTCCAGCGAAATTCGAATCGTGCTCTGGACAAGGCATCATCTCTGAGTTGAGCTCCTGGATGCCCTTTGGCCAGATCCGCGGCATGCGCTGCTATCTTATAGGTCACCACGCCCTGTCTCACATCTTCTTTGTCTGGAAGCCCCAGGTGTTCTTTAGGAGTAACGTAACAAAGCATGGCTGTTCCGTACCATCCAATCATGGCAGCTCCAATGGCAGAGGTGATATGATCGTACCCGGGAGCGATATCCGTAGTTAAAGGCCCCAGGGTGTAGAACGGAGCTTCATCGCACCATTCCAGTTGTCTGTCCATGTTCTCTTTAATCTTATTCATGGGAACATGTCCCGGGCCTTCATTCATGACCTGAACATCGAACTCCCAGGCGCGACGCGTGAGATCACCCTGGACCTTGAGTTCGCCAAACTGAGCCTCATCGTTGGCATCTGCAATGGAGCCTGGACGCAATCCATCGCCTATGGAAAAGGAAATATCATAGGCGGCCATTATCTCGCAGATATCATCCCAGTGAGTGTACAGAAAGTTTTCTTTGTGGTGGGCCAGCATCCAGCGAGCCATAATGGAGCCACCACGACTGACTATTCCGGTAACTCTCGCCGCTGTTGTTGGTACAAATCGCAGCAGAACTCCAGCATGTATGGTGAAGTAGTCCACTCCCTGCTGAGCCTGCTCGATCAATGTATCCCGGTAAATTTCCCAGGTAAGCTCTTCGGGTTTTCCGTCGACCTTCTCCAGCGCTTGATAGATAGGCACAGTTCCCACCGGTACCGGTGAGTTGCGAATGATCCATTCCCTGGTTTCGTGGATGTCTTTTCCCGTGCTCAAATCCATGATGGTATCTGCTCCCCAGCGTGTAGCCCATACCATCTTTTCCACTTCATCTTCAATGGAACTTCGGACCGCAGAATTTCCGATGTTTGCATTGATTTTCACCAGGAAATTTCGCCCGATGGCCATGGGCTCCAGCTCTGTATGATTCACATTTGCGGGAATAATGGCCCGGCCCCGAGAAACCTCATTCATTACGAATTCTGGTTCCAGGTTTTCTCGCAGGGCAACGAATTCCATTTCCGGGGTGATTTCGCCTTTTCGTGCATAGTGCATCTGCGTGCATCGCTTGCCTGCTCGGGCCACCAGAGTCTTTCGCTTGAACTGGCCGGGCATGCCGATGCTGCGTACTTCTTCTGTTAGCTCCTCTCTCTGATTCAGGTAGGAAAGTCGGACCTGCTGCAGTCCCTGTGTGACGTCTATTTCTGCGGCAGGATCGGTAAAAGGTCCGGAGCAATCATAGAGCGGAAAACAGGAGTCGTCCGAGAGTCTGACCTGGCGAAAGGGAACTCTTAATTCCGCTCCATCATTTCTGGTTTTCTGCAGATATCTTTTTTCTGAGCCGGGTAGTGGGCCCAGGGTTACTTTGTTGGATGTTTCGGGTTGCATTGGTTGTGCCTCCAGTTGGCCAACCGTGCAGGAAAAGGACTGGTAAATACTGTATGTAGATTCATATCGCTTCCCTACGACGGTATGAGCCGTGTCAGGTTCCAGGGCTCCCCTGTGTAGTTCATTCCAGGTCGATACCCGGAATCGCAGCAACAGAGTCTCAGATCGTTTTTGCGACCACACCCAGCGGTAAGCAGATTCTGGCAGCTCCAATGCTGTGCGCAAGTAAAATGCAGGCACCGAATGCATCATTCTGTCCTTTTCAGATGGGAACTACCTGCCATTCTAGAGTGGATGCTACTTTGCTGTGTTATTTTCAGATTCGTTTTTCGCACCGCCATCCGGATTTCACGGGCACTACCCGACAAATTGTGCGAACATCGAAACTGTGAATCGATGGTGTAGAATCCTGGATACTTGATAATCGGTATTGGACGTCTCTTAGAGCTGTGGAATAAGAGGCCACCAGAAAAGCTCCAGAAGCCTTACAGCGAGAGAGCGCGATTCAAGTTCTTCGCGGGTCAGTTCTCGCGAAGAATCCATGTATCTCAGAAATACTGTAGCCAGAGCATCGTTTGTTCTTATATCATAGGAAACAATGTCCAGCTCATGATTATAGTTGAAGCTTCTACGATCCAGATTGGATGTACCGATCAGGGAAAGATTCTCATCGAATAAAGAAGCCTTGGAATGGAGAAATCCGGATTCGTAAACGTAGACCCGGGCCCCCATCCTTAATAAGGCCTCAACGTAAGGATTCCTCACATAGTTCACAGGGAATTCCTGGATGCTTTCGCTTGAAGCCATAACCAGCCGGACATCTACTCCTCGCTCGCAGGCCTGGTTCAATTCTGCCAGGAATCTTGCATCCGGTATAAAATAGGGAGTAACCATCCAGATTCTATGCTTGCTTCGGGATATCGCGCCCAGATAGAAGTTATAGTTTGCGGATGGATTATCAAATTCGCTGGTAGGTAAGATGCTTGAAAGCCCTGTGCAGCCCTGGCGAAAGGAGTTACAGGGCGAATTCGGATCGGGAAGAGAATTCCGCGGGCGCCTTGAATCAGGAGAGGGAATGGTTTCCATAGCCAGGGAGCTGGAATCCAGATCGCAGAGAGAGTCTTCGTTCTCTGCAGCCAGGCACCAATCTCGAATGAACAGACTTTCCATTTCCTGTACCAGAGGTCCCTGGATCCAGACCTGAAGATCCTGCACCTGAAAATCATAGAGATCGGCCCAGACATCCTGAATAGCAAAGCCGCCGGTGAGAGCATACTGTCCATCTATAACAATTAGCCTTCTGTGGTTTCGCAGAAGATGACGATAGGGACGCAGTATTTCAAAGGGACGGAAATACTGGATTCGAACACCGGACTGGCGCAGATCCTCTTCCATTTCCTTTTCGAAGTAAATAGAACCCCATGCATCCAGCATCAGGCGCACATCCAGTCCTTCGCTGGCCTTTCTCTTGAGCAGATCCATCAGGCGTTTCCCTGTGGAGTCTGTCTGGAAAATATAGGCAGAAAAGAATACCGAGGAGCTGGCCTGACTTATGCGGTAATGAAGGGACTGAAACGTTTCATTCCCCCTGGTCAGGACCTGGATTTGATTGTAGCTGGAAGGTCCAGTGAGGCCGGATTTATGAAGGGAGTCTGAGAAATGTTCCTCTTTAGAAATGCTCAGTTCTCGAACAGGAATGCTGCAGTGTAACGTCGGTCCGAGCAGTGGCAGAACTGCCAGGATAATGTTGTACAACCGCTTCATTGTGGCCTAACTCTGGTGTAGAAAAGTTAGACTCATTAAATGTGCACTGTGCCTGTTTTTTATGCGGCTGTCCTACGGGTGGACAAAATAAAATGAAACGTTAGCCCTGGGTACATTGTCCCCGGTACATAGTCGGTGTAAAGGAGGTGCTATAGCTGGTATTCGTTTCGTAAGCTCTGGATTTGCTTTTCAAACCCCTTCCAGATCTTGGCCGGTTCATTGTGGAAAGTTGAATAAACACCCTGTCGAACCAGGTCCACCAGTTCCGGGATGCTAAAATCCAGATGCTTATAGAATTTGAAGTATTCTTCGGAAAGATCTACATTGAAGATTTCCGGATCATCTGTATTGATGGTGCAAACCAGACCATCATCATAATATCTTCGCACCGGATGGTCTTTCTCCTGGCGAACATACTTACCTGTGAAGATATTGGAGGTCAGACAGATTTCAATCGGCACCTGCTTCTCTTTGAGCAATTCCATTAGAGAAGGATCCTGAATGACGCTGGTTCCATGACCCACCCTTTGAGCCTTCAGGATCTCAACTGCATCTCGCACGGACCAGGGGCCATCGTCTTCGCCGGCATGGGCTACTCGAAACAAGCCTTCTGCCTGTGCCTGAGCAAATACATCTTTAAAGTCCCGGGCAGGGCCCATGAGCTCAGCCCCGCCAAGGCCGATTCCAATGTGACTGTTGCATTTTGCTTTGAGTAAACGCTGGAGATTCTTGCTGGCATTCTCGGCGCCGAAGGTTCGAGAAACGTCCACCAGGTAGCGAATATCCGGTCCACCTTCCAGTCTGCAGTCTCTAGATAGACGATCCAGAGTCTGAGCCACTTCATTGAAATCCAGTCCATTTTGCACAAGCCTGGAAGGGGCATAAAACACCTCTGCATACGTTACGGAGTTCTTTTCCATATATGTGCGAAGGTTGTTGAATATAAGTTCAAAATCATCTGGCTGCTTGATGGAATCGATAATGAAGAGGAATAGTTTGATAAACTCCTGCAGATTGGAGAATTTGTAGAGCTTCTCCACTTCTTCCGGATCATATTCCTCCTTGTTGTGATCCAGAACTCCCATGAGAGTTTCCCGGCTAATGCAGGCTTCCATGTGCAGATGGATTTCTGTCTTGGGTATCTTTCGAAGGAATTCCCGGACCTTTTCTTCTCTGGCTGTTAGCTCGGCTTCTGGCTTTTCTCGATCCACGCGAATGCGCGAAGCAGTTGCCATATCTACTGAAAGAACTTCGTTAATTAGCTCTTCGGAAGGGGAGTCGATTTCCAGTTGTTCCAGGCCAAGTTTTTCGTTGAGCAAATCATTGATGGATTTGTCAAAGGCCACCTGCAGGGTCCCGGAGTAAGGACGTTCCAGCGGAAGTTTGTCTTTCAGTCTTGTCAGCTCATCCACTTCTCGGCTGATACCGCGAATTCTCTGTATTACTGAATCCAGTCGAATAGACATTTCCTCTCCTTGGTCTCCTTTAAATCTCTACCGGCAGGCCTGCCTGATGCCAGCAAAGTTATGATCTGGCGGACAGGCTTTCCATCATCTGCTGCGCCTGTCGATTATCCGGCTCCAGCTCCAGAGCTTTCTCTGCGAATATCCTCGCTCGGCCGGTATTTCCAAGCTTCGCATGTAGATCGCTGAGCTGGATTAGGTTGGGTACCCGCTCAGGATTCAGCTCGAATACCTTGTCCGCAGCTTCCAGGGCCTTATCGTAGTTTCCGGTTCGTTTATGTGCAATGCTCAGATACAGCCAGAAATCCTCGATATTGGGATCATGTTCCAGGTATTTCTCCAGAACATCGACCGCAGTTTGATACTCCTTTCCTTTGAAAGTAAGCACTGCCAGAATCTTATTCAAGGCTGGCTCATTCTTTTTTAGATCGTAGGCTTGCTTCAGCAGCTTCAGAGCTTCCTCAGAATTGCCTTCTCGGGCCAGAGATCTACCTTTATGGAAGAGCTCTTCGAATTCGCTTTCCGCAAGTTCTGTATCGTATGCATCGATTTCAATAATCTCGCGGTCCGGGTTCTCCAGCAATGATCCAGATGAACGACTAACGCTGGATTCCCGGAAACCCAGTCTTAGCAGAGAAAGGTCATCGGTAAGGTCTCCGTACTTTTCCGTTTCTGCCTGAATTCGCTCCAGGTTACCATCTGCCGATTCCACCGTGCGAAGGATAAGATACTCATCCTCATTGATTTCGCGGATTTCTGCGCCCGGGGCCAGGTCAATGTCGTCGCGACCGTCGGAGCCCATTATGATTACATCCCCGGGTTCCAGCTGGAACCTTTGAACGGCAAATGGAATGTCCGATTCCAGACCAATTTTTCGAAGCATCAGTTCTTCTTCGATGAAGCTGGCTTTACCGTTGCGATACAGAATTGTGTACGGGTGCTCCGCATTAAAGTACCACATTTCGCCGGAATCTTCATCGATCACACTTACCACAGCAGAAATGGCCATGGATCCGTTAAAAGCCAGAAATACGCCCTGAAGTTCTTCGTAGAATTCCGTGAGCCACTGTTCGGGAGTATAATCCAGAATCCGGTCATGTCGTGCGGAACGGGCCATAATGGAGTTTACAACAACACCCATCACAATGGCTCCACCGGCTCCCTGCATGGATTTTCCCATGGCATCGCCGTTCACTGCCACTACGTAACGACGGAAATTCTCATCGTTACCCAGGCGAAGGTTACCGGTAACACAAATATCACCACCCAGGTCTGCGCTCTTGTTCCGGAATTCGAACTTCTTCTTTTGCTCCAGAAGGAAGTTGGTGCGAATGGCATCTGACTTGTTGGCGTTGAAGTTAAGCGGTTTGGCAAGCAGGGAAGTAAGGAAGTAGTCTCCATCCTGCTGGGACTTTAGCTTCTGGACCTGTTCCAGGGTTTGATTCAGCTCTGCAGTCCGTTCTTTTACCTTGTCTTCCAGGTTATTGGCATAATCCTGCAGTTTGTCCCTGGCTTCTCGAATAGAGCTCACCATATTGTTGAATGAATCTGCCAGAAAGCCAATTTCATCCTGAACATGTATGGGCACCTTAACATCCAGGTCGCCACTGTTTACCTTTCGCACACCATCCAGCAGGTTGTTCAAAGGACTCACAAGGCTTCCGCGAAAAAACAGAGGAAACAGACCCAGAACAATAATCAAAAGTCCAAACAGAATGAGACTCTGCTTATAAGAAGACGGGTGCATGAAGATACGATATGCAGTATAGGAGTAGCCGGCTTCATAGGCTACGTGTTGGTTTTCGTCATAAATAATGTATGCTACGAAATGCCGCTTCCCGTCCCGGCTCTTGCGATAGTGTCGGGTTTCCTCTGCTTTGAATGGACTGAGAAAAACCAGTACTCTGTCCTTTAGCTCATCCCCATTCATGGAAGGATGCTTTGCCAGAAACTCGGTAATCTCCTTTTTGAAAGGAGCGAAGCCGGGCTTTGTAGTATCCAGGTACTTTTCCAGATTCTCCCGGAAATGATCCCGGTGGATATAGCTGATTCGATTTGAATTTACGAAGGCCAGCTGATTCAAGTCATTGATGTGGTCTAAAAGGGATGCTTTCTTTTCCGGCGCAGTTCCCTGGTAATCCTTCATAAAGCTACTGATGGATTCCTTATAGCCATTGAAAGTGGCGGGCATGAGGGAAAGTTCGCGGTTCAGCCTTTGCTCAAAGCCGGTATCGGGCATCTGCTTCAATTCTTGATACAGGGCCGTGTTCAAGAAGTCGGTTTTGGCCAGATCGAAGTCGATTCTCTTCTCCGGCGCAGTGTTGAAGTATTCATCGGAGGTATAGTACAGATCCAGTTTTCCGTTGGCTTCCGCCTCCAGCTGGTCCTGTCGGTCTTGCCGGTGCATCGGTATTCGCGCAATGTACTGGATGGCAGGATTTATAGCCCCTCCTTCCAGCGCCCGTTTCGCATACTCAAGCCTCAATTCGTTGTACTGGTTTTCCTTATCCTCCACGAAGAAGTAGCTCAATCCCTGCAAAACGAGAAGGAATGTAACCAGAGTAATTCCCACAATCTTGGCCATGAATGTGGTCCGGTCTTTGGTAGTGTTCGTATAGATTACTACGATGAGAAAGAATGCCAGTACCGTGCAGAATACCAGAGTGATCAGAAACACTCCTCGATCTACGCTTCCATCCCGGCTCAAGGTGTTCAGCGAGGAGGGGGGAATGGCGCCTGCCAGAACCGCAAACAAAATGGCACCGATGGCCAGTTTGGTCTTCACTCCCTGAACCCGAATGATACGGGCTATACTGATTCCAATAAAGATCAGCAGATAGAGGATAATGAAATAGGAACCAATCTTGCTTGCGAACTCTGCATCAAAGTCCCAGTAGTGCCCGGTGAAATGGTATTTGTAGTCTGACTGCTGGGTAACGTAGATGAAATAGGTCATCAAGCCTATCCAGCCAATCCACTGAACGATTCCCAGGATCCTTGAGGCTTTGGGATGATGGTCTCTTGGGAACTTTCGAACCCACTGAGCCAGATGGATAAAAGCGGGCCCCACCCATCCAAGCGTAAAATACCGGTGCCAGGCTGCCTCCGGGGCGTAGTACATGGCTGCCAGAAAGTATCCCAGACTGAACAGCGCGAAAAAGAAGAATGCCAGTCCCAGGTGCAGGGTGCCCTTGGACTTGTTTGGCAGGGTTAGAAGGAACACGGACAAAAAGCCGGTGAAGACTACTGCCAGCAGTGTTCCAAAGCTGAAGAAGTTAAAATAGATGTTTAGATCGAAAAGAAAATCGCCGGTGGCCACTGTCGCTCTCCCTGTTTCACCCTGCTGGCAGAAGAATCCGCCAACCACGCATGAGACACCTGTTTTCGTCCAAAAGCACAGAAATACCATCAGGCATCTGCAGGACGCTGCTTTTATTGTCGGCCTTTCAGGGGAGTGTCAATACAAATTGAATGAACTATATTTAGGAGAAAATACCAATTCAGCCAATTGGTGTTCATTCAATGGAGCCCATCCTGATCCGAAATTTTAGATCAGAATGGCGGCTCCGATTATAGTCCACCGGATATAGATACCGGTTCTGCTCGTTCGATTCTTTCTTTCCGGGAAGCCAGTTCATCCATGGCAATTCTGGTCTGGATCTTTTTGCCCAGAGAAATATCCAGGCTATGTCCGGCTCTAAAAGCTACGATATGGGCTTTCAGAGGTCGTCCCAGGAGATACAGATCTCCTACCAGGTCCAGGATCTTATGCCGGATGCATTCATCCTCGAATCTCAGATCATCGTTCAGATAACCGTCTTCGGTAAGGACCACAGCATTATCCAGGGATCCACCCTGAATCAGTCCTCTTTTTCGGAGCTCTTCTACATCTTTTAGAAAGCCAAAGGTTCTGGCTGGCAGGATGTCTTCTATGAGGTTTTCTGCATTCAGACCCATGGTCATGGTCTGTCCCCGCAGCATGGGATGGGGATAATCGATGGTATAGGTGACTTTAAATTCTTCGGAAGGGAGGGCTACAACATAACGGTCATTCTCTATGACCCAGACTGGATTGGAAAGCTTCAGCGGCTCCATGGGCTCATCCAGATCCTGAACTCCCGCTTCCATGATTAAATCGTAGAATGGCTGGGAGGAACCGTCCAGTATGGGAACCTCGGACATTGTTGTTTCCATGATACAGTCCGAAATGCCGGCGGCGGCCATGGCGCAGAGCAGATGCTCCACTGTCTTTATCTGCCAGTGCCGGTTTCCCAGAGTTACGGCCTGAACACCGTCTTGAGCATAGAACGGGCTCACTGGAATATCTCCGATCCGGCTGCCTGTGCCCTTAAAAATCAGCCCTGTACCCGCCTCTGCAGGCTTCAGAACAATCTGGCCGGTCTCTCCGGAGTGGATGCCGGTTCCCTCTATGGTCACCGTATTCGCCAGAGTGGCTCGATTAAAACGTCCAATTCTATCTACAGGTCTCATTGTCTTTGGAGAATGTGTCATCATTCGTAGCTCCTGATGCACACTATGAAGCAAGAAGTGTACCAATGACCGGTTTCTGCAATTTTATCCGGGATTTGAACCAGAATTTCGCAAAACCCGGAATTCTGGGCTGAAATCCGGGTTTCGAAGGCTTTGAGATTGAATCGCAAGTAGGATTTCCATCAGCACGCGCCCGCAATCCGATAGAAAGCAGTGGAAAAGCTCTGAAGCCTGTGTCTTTTTGGATACACTGTGCGGATCTGGCAACGGCCGGGGTCAGGCTGGACTTTCGCAGGCCTGCACTCAAATACAGGGAGATTACAGGTTCCTGTGGGTTCCATCGCAGTACGGCGGATTACCGGTCCTTTTACAGCCGCACCAGGCTACTTTGCCGGACTTTTCACAGACCACCACTTTTGGACTCATCCCGGTACCTTCTCTGGAATGGGAGCCGTCGCAGAATGGCTGCTTGCTGGAAAGGCCGCAGGCGCACCATGCTTTCTTGTCTCCTTCATTCTCTTCCAGAACAAACGGTTTTTTCTGTGGTATAGCGGGTTCAAATGACATAAACACTCCTGGTTACAGATCGCATCCTGCGTACTGTAGATATTTCCTGGCATCAAATTAGGGCTGATTCCAGCTTCTGACCTCAAAAAGCTGCTGCTTTTTCGCTGAATCCGGCCATTCGTTTTTCAATGGGAGCGGCTCGGGGCTACGCTGCCGGGCCCGCAAATTCCGGGCCTGAATGCCGGTAGAGGGCTACGGCGGTATGGTATAAGGGGCTCGTCAAAGGCTATGTGCGAACTCTGCCGCTCCATGGATGGATAGGCAATCAATAGAACTCGGCTTTTCGGGCGAAATCCAGGAATCGGTCCGGCTCCGGCAGCTCGAATTCCATTTCCTTTCCTGTCACCGGATGATGGAATCCCAGTCTCGCTGCCAGAAGCAGCAGTCCAAACTTGTAGAACTCTCTGGAACTTCTGGAATAAAGATCATCTCCAACCACCGGGCAACCAATATGTGCGAAATGAGCCCGAATCTGATGGGTACGCCCGGTAATTAGCTGAATTTCCACTCGGCACAGCTTACGACCTTTTCGGGTCCTGTAAACATCGGTCATACGGTAAAGGGTAACTGCATCGCGGCCCGCTGAATGTACAGTTCTCTTTCTGCGATCCACTCGGTCTCGCATCAGGGGAAAGTCCAGTCGGCCTTCCGTTTCTGCCGGAGTGCTCAGCAGATAGGCGATATATTCCTTTGTAACACTTCGCTCCTGAAACTGCCTCGATAGCTTCCATTGAACTTCAGGGTCCAGGGCAATTAACAGTAAACCCTCCGTGGGTTTATCCAGGCGATGTACGATCCCGGGCCTGGACCCCTGGCCTTTTAGATGAGGCCAACGGTGCAAAATACCATGTAACAATGTAATGGATGCATCTCCGGGACCGGGATGGACTGCGATTCCAGGAGGCTTATGAATCACCGCTAGATGTTTGTCTTCAAATATTACCTGGAAATCCAGCTCTACGGGTTCCTGGGTATTCTCCGGAATAGTTCGGGGAACGGCCTGGATGCTCTGGTTTTCCAGAAGCTTTTTGGATCTTTCCAGCACCGGTTCGCCATCGATCTGAACCAATCCTTCTCGAATCCACTTCTGAATCTCGCTTCGACTGTACCGATCCTGCAGCGACGCGGTAAGAAATTGGTCCAGCCGCATTCCTTCCTGGGGGCCGTTTACGGTGAAATGGTATGTTTCTTGCTCCATTGCTATGGTCCGGGGAAAAAATTGTAGTTTACAAGCAGCTGTGATGCCCCCATCCTTCGTCAAAAAATTAGGAGTATTGCCATGAGCAAACAAATCAAATCTGTGCTCAAGCTTGCTTCCGTGTCTCTGTTTGTTGTAAGCCTGGCAGCTTGTGGGTCCTCCTCGGATACCGGGTCAACTGATCGCGGACTGGGAAGCCCACTTGATATCGTTAACAAGGGACTATCCCAGCTTGGATACTCTCCCGACAATAACGGTTATGCTTACAAAGCGGTTGCATTTCCTGCAGCTGATCAGAAGTACGTTGAAGACGAGCTGAAACAGCCCCTGGAAGACGCTCTGAATAAAGTTGGTGACGGTTATGTACTACAAGTAACTGGCCACACCTGCTCTATCGGACCTCGAAACGCAATGGGCGGCAAAAAAGGAAACGTATGGTATTCTACTCAGCGAGCGAAAGGCGTATATGATGCGCTGATCAAAGCTGGTTTCCCCAAAGAAAAGCTGACCTATAAAGGGGTGGCAGACGACGAACTGCTGCTTGACGCGGATCCTCGCGATGCCGAGAACCGTCGAGTAACTTTCAAAATCGTACCTCAGCAATAAGGAATTCGTTCCTTTTATAGCTGAAATAAGCGGTCCTTCGGGGCCGCTTTTTTTCTGTACAAACCCTGTCTTACCTGTTTTCTTTCCATTAATAAGGCCGAGATTCAAATCATGCAGGTTCGAACGAATTACGGAGATGACCTGAAGCGCACCGGTAGCCGCAAAGGTCAGAAGGCATCTTCCACTGCTTCTTCCACGGAGAAGAAGAGCAGTCCTTTTCTGGACATTCTAAATGAGGTTCTGCCTGCAGAGAATGCCGATGCAGCGGAGCTGAATCGGCTTTGGTCCGATCTTCCCGAAACGGAGCAGAAATTGCTCAACCATCCTTCCCAGGAAAACCTTTTGTTCTACAAGGAACTGGTGCGAAAGATTCTGAGCGCCACCCTTCGACTCAATACCCGGGTAGAGCATGTGCATCGGAAGGGAAAAGGCACCGGAGAAAAAGTGGAGCTGAGATATGTCCGAATACTGGATGAACGAATCGATCAAATGGCCGGTCTAATTCGTTCCAAGCGAAATGCTGCCTTCGGTCTGCTGAAAGCATTGGAAGGTGTAAGAGGAATCCTTCTGGATCTGCGTCGCTAGGTCTGAAATCATTCCAGGCTTGCATTCGATTTTTTGAAATGGTGCTTTTGGGAACGCCGAAATGCGGAAAACTCTCAGCAACCGGGAAAAGAAATAGGGCTTCACCGGCAGCCCCACCACATTTAACCTGGGATGTTCATGCCAACCGGAATCCAAAAGAAAGCTGTATTATCTGATCATACCAGGTCTTTCTGCGAATGGCGTCCTGCCGGGGAATCTCATTCTAATCGCAATGTATTTTACGCTCGTGAAGCTCTCCCTGTTCGCAGATATATGTCTGTATTCAGGATCCTTGTATTATTTCTTCTGCTAACAACAATGGCCGGTTCAGCCCGGGCCCAGCCTCAAACACCTTCTTTCTTTGTATTACCCCAGGGCAGCTGGGAGGAAAAGAACGGAAGCACAGTTCTAAAAATTCTCGCGGAAAACAATATTGAGCTAAGTTTCACCGGTACCCTTACAGGTAAAGGTTGCCGGGTGGAAGTTTTTGGTGCCCTGCGAAGCGAATTCACTGCACGTCCGGGTGAGTGCGTGGGAATCCATTATGATATGCTCTACTTTGTTTTTCAAGGCCAGGAGCTGGTTCTAACTCTGGTCAATCCCGGCGAGAATTACCGGGAGATCATATTTGTACCGGAAGGGAGTCAGAAGGATGCCCCCGACATTTAATGGCAGAGTGCTTATTATAGAAGATGAGCCAGCCATAGCAGACACTCTTTCCATAGCTCTGGATCTGGAAGGTTTTTCCACGGAGGTTGTTCGCACAGGAGCAAAAGGACTGTCCTCCCTGAGCAATGATCCGGATGCCTTTGTGGTTCTGGATGTGGGGCTACCGGATCAGACCGGCTTTGAAGTGCTTCGCCAGATTCGCGAGAAATACTCCGTTCCGGTCTTGATGCTTACTGCTCGCACAGAAGAAATCGACCGAGTTCTGGGCCTGGAACTGGGTGCAGACGACTATGTAACCAAGCCTTTTTCTCCACGGGAAGTGGTTTCCAGGATCAAGGCCATCCTGCGTCGCTGGAATAAGAGCGGTGCTTCAGAAAATGGAGAACCAGGGCCTGTTGATACTGTGGGGCCCGCTCCGGCTTCCAGCGCAGCAAGTGCAGGAGCTAAAAATGACAGCCGGTTTCGCGTGGATAAAGATGGAATGGAAATCTATTTTCTGGGGCAAAAGCTACCTTTGAGTCCATACGAATACGGCACCCTGACACTTATGCTGGAAAGACCTGGGATGGTATTTTCCCGGGAGCAGATCATGGATCATGTCTGGACCGAACCAGAGGAAAGTTTTGATCGAGCCGTAGATACAGTAATCAAAAACATTCGAAATGCGCTGCGCGCCGTGGATCCAGATCAAGATATCATTGAAACCAGACGCGGTCTGGGCTACTGTATTCGCAGAGAGTCTTTACAGGGGTAAATAACTTGAAACTATTCTTTCGTTTACTGGCCGGTTTTTTTTTATCCTGAGCGGCACGTTCTATTATTTCATACAATCCACCCTTTCTGAAATCCGTCCCAGGTATCTGGAATCTGTAGAAGAATCCATGAACGATACGGCCCACCTTCTGGCCGCCTATCTGGAATCCAGGCTTGTATTACCCTACGGAAATACCATTCCTGGAAATCCCGGGACCGCATCCAGCGCCCCCAGCGCTAACGCTAAGAACTCTTCACTTAGCGGGGCGGATTTGCGAAGTATTTCGCGTCGACTGAGCGATGCCACAGAATCCCTGGCTCTGGTGATGAAAAAAGCGGAGAGCCGGCAGTTCGAAGCCAGGATCTACGATATCGTAAAAACTAAGATGAATCTGTACGTCTACGTTACGGATCACCAGGGCATTGTGCTTTATGACTCCAGCGGGTTGCGCACCGGCGAAGATTTGTCCCGGATGAACGATGTTTATCTTACACTTCGGGGAGACTATGGCGCTCGATCTTCGCGAATGGTGGAGTCCGATCCTCAGACCGGGGCTCTGTATGTGGCGGCCCCGGTGCGATACGGACAGCATATAGTAGGAGTACTCTCTGTAGTTAAGCCCAAAGATAGTGTAACTCCTTTCATTCAACTGGCCCAGCGTCGATCCCTCACAGCGGCCCTGCTGGCTGCCTGCGCCATCTTCCTTTTTGCCGGTCTGATCTTTTTATGGGTGAGTTTACCGGTGCGAAAGCTATCCAGATATGTATCGGATTTAAGGGCAGGAAAGCGTGTGCAGCTTCCTTCGTTGCCACGGACTGAGATTGGTGAACTGGGCCGTGCACTGGACGATCTTCGCCTGGAACTGGAAGGAAAGAACTACGTAGAGAAATACGTTCAGACTCTGAATCATGAAATCAAGAGCCCATTAACGGCTCTTCAGGGTTCGGTAGAATTACTGGAAGAGGATCTGGATCCGGCTCGAAGAGCCCATCTTGTAGAAAATATCAAGATGGAGACCGCCAGAATTCACAAGATGATCGAAAGGATGCTGGATCTTGCCACGGTGGAAAATCAGTCCATAATAGACCGGCAGCAGGTATCCCTGTTAGAAATATTGAATGCACAGTTGAAAGAAATGCCAGATCGATTTATAGTCCACTTGCCCGAATCCGGGACCGGCCGATGGACAGTATCCGGCGATCCATTTTTGATTTCCATTGCAGTATCGAATGTACTGCGAAATGCCCTGGATTTTGCGGATCCGGAATCCTCTATCCAGGTCAGGCTCAAAGGACATGGAGATGCACAATGGAGGACTCTGGAAGTGGAAAACAGAGGACCTGTAATCCCTGACTACGCACTGCCCAGAATCTATGACCGATTCTATTCTCTACCCCGGGCCACCGGTCGCAAGAGCACTGGACTGGGGCTACCATTTGTTCAGGAGGTCATGGCATTGCATGGAGGAGAAGTGCGGATCGAGAACCTGGCCGATGGAAGCGGGGTGGTCTGTAGACTAACCTTTCCGCTGGATGTAACCGGCGAAGACTCCCGGGAAAGCCCTGCCGGATAGGGCTTTCCCGGCGGATTGCTGCTCACATTTCCATCACAATTGCTGAAGAAGCTCACGGAATCCTCACCGAAATTTTTCTTCTGATCGTACATCGCTCAAATTGGGCCCACTGTTCCGGGCGATTATTCCTGTGTAGAAGAGGCCAGCGTTGTCTCTTACAGGAGGAAGTATGAATCTTTCAAATATTGGTCGATCCGCCATGGTTCGGATTCTGATCATTGGCTTTCTAATTCTGTTACTCTTGATCCCGGTTCAATTCGTAAGAGGGCTCATCGAGGAAAGAATGTTCAGGTATAACGATACCGTTACCGAAATTGCTTCTCGCTGGGGCGGATCGCAAACGGTTCAGGGGCCTGTAATCATGGTTCCTTTTCAGAGGGTGACAGCAAGAACCAAAGATCAGGTAGAGGTGGCCATGGACCAGGCCTACTTCTTGCCGGAGGACCTTGACTTTAACGGGGATCTCCAGGCACAAACTCGAAAGAGAGGCATCTATGAAGCAGTGCTCTATACACTGGATCTGGATGTAAAGGGAACCATCCGATTGCCACAGAGCATTCCCTATCGAGGTGAGATCACCAGGGTTTTCTGGGATCAGGCAGTGATTCTGGTTTCTATACCGGATACAAGAGGTATTAAGGAGCAGCTCACCATGAACTGGAATGGAGTCCAGAGAAGCTTTCTACCCGGAACAGCAGGCTCCGAGCTATTTCCTCAGGGACTGCACATTCCGTTGCATATCAATCCTGCGCAGGGAGGTCAGGCAAACTTCTCATTCTCTCTTCGACTGCAGGGAAGCAGCGATTTCTACGTTACCCCCATGGGCAAATCCACAACACTTCAACTTAAATCGAACTGGGCCAATCCAGGCTTCACCGGTTCATTGCTTCCAGATTCGCACAATATCACCGAAGGCGGTTTTACAGCGAACTGGAATACTTCCTTCTTTGGAAGGGGATACAGCCAGGAGTTTGTAGCATCGGAAACAGCCAGCCATGCTTCGCTGTATCCATCTCGATTTGGACTGGAACTGGTGATGCCTGTAGATCACTATCAAAAGTCAGAGAGAGCGGTAAAATATGCCATTCTCTTCCTTACCGTTACCTTCGCCGGTTACTTTCTATTCGAGATATTTGGTTCCCGTAGGATCCATCCAGTGCAGTACCTGATGGTGGGAAGCGCCATGGTAATATTCTATGTGCTGTTTACATCCTTCTCAGAACACATGCCATTTGGACTTTCGTATCTCATTGCAGCCACCGGTGTGGTGCTATTGATCGGGCTGTATACCCTGGCCATATTGAAGGATCGTAAACGAGCACTCGTTGCCGGTGGATTGATGACCGGTCTCTACAGCTATCTGTTTGTAGTGCTCACCCGGGAAGATACAGCTCTGCTGCTGGGCTCGGTGGCATTGTTCATTCTACTGTCGGTGGTGATGTATCTTACAAGGAATGTGGACTGGTATAGTCTTTCTGAAAAAGGAACGGAAGATCTTCCGGCGCCACAGCAATAAGTGGAAATCCTGTAATTTTTCGGGTATTTCTCCAGCGCCCCGTCCACCGGATGGGGCTTTTTTTTCTGCCGGCGACCCTGCCGATTTCCCACTCGTTGAACTTGATTTTTCTGTTGATGGCTTATTCCATGCCAGCCGATTGGAAATTAGATGAAGCAAAATTCCGGGCAGAGTTCTGCCGCCGTCCCTTCTACCGTCCGACTAACCAGGCTGTTTCCGGTTCCGGAATCACTGCTGTTCTTATTCACTGCCATTTTATCCTGTTTCATATTGTTTTTCACCGTAGAGTGCAGCGGTGCCGGTCAAAAGCCGGGTTTGCTGGAAGGGGAACGCTCCCGGGATTTGCCGGTGGCACAGAGCGTTCTATCCGGCCAGGGTGAGGATCCGGTCTGGAATCGCACGGCAAGACTGATTGCCGGTCTTGAAGGAGGAGATCCCTCTCATCGAAATTCCATGGATCGTCTCTGGGATAGAATCGAAAACCAGAACATCAAGCCCATTCAGTCCTGGATTGCAGATAAGAGTTATCTGAAAGAAACCACCCGCCCTGTTTTCTATCCATTGAGTGGGGCAGATTTCATCAATGCGCATACCTTTTTCCCCGGGGCTCCCTATTACGTTATGGTTGCTACCGAGCCTCCTGGAAATCCAGCAGAGGTTCGCAGCATGGAACAAAGATCCACAAATCGTGGGCTGGCATCTGTTCGTGCAGTTATTCAAAACATTTCTGACGAGAACTATTTTCAGAGCCGGAAGATGTCTCAAACTATGAGCAATCCGGAACTGTCCGGAGTATTGCCGGTGCTACTGGTATGGCTGGCGCGAAAGGACCAGCAGGTGCTGTCGGTGCAGTCAGTTGCTATTTCCCAGGATGGAAAGATTACTGTGGCTCCAGGTGTGCATCCGGGACTTAGAATTCGATTCAAGTCCAACGAAAAGGCAGCCTCAAACAAAGGGGAAGATCAAATCCAGACTCTGTATTATTTCAAGATCTTTCTGGGACCGGGAAGTGTGAATCCTGCCGGCGGAAAGCCAGAATCTGCAATTCTGGGTAACCTTTCGCAGGTAAACACCATCATGAAAGCCGCCGTTTATCTATTGCATAATGAAAAGTACGAGCCTCTGGCGAAAAGCATCATGGATAGAAGCCAGCTAATCCTGCAGGATGACTCCGGTGTTCCGTATCGAATGTTCGACGAATCCTGGAAGCTAGATCTGTACGGTAATTATACAAGACCGGTAGCATTAAAGGGGATGCTTGACCCCTATGATAACTTGCGGCAGCCTGCCCTGGCCACAGAATACGCAAAGCGAAGCGAAGGTCCGCTGCCATTTCCTTACAGTTATGGCATTTTGCGAAGTGGCATGAAGGAATCCATGTTAATGATTGCGCGAAAGAAGTAGTGCTGGCCTTTTATCGTCCACCCGGTTGAACATCCCGGGGCTTCTTTACATGAAACCGCTTACATGAGGTAATTGCCCCGGGGTATATAATGATGCGAAGTACTTTCTTTTCTCTTTTTTTTATTCTATCTACAGTGGCCGTTGGGGCGCAGACACTTGAAGTTCCGATACCCCGTAAGGCATGCTTCAAGCATCTCCACAACATCAGAGCCCTGGCGGACGAAACTTTTGGCGAAGGAGCTTCGGAGAAAGTTCAACCGGAAGAATACACCGAACTTCGAGGCTGCCTGGCCCGAGCTCAGCTGGAGGATGAGGGTCTTATATTCTTCGTTGTTTCCTTCCCCGATGCTGACCATGCCCGGGTTTACTGGGAGTTGATTGAAAAGGTCCTTCGCCAGAAAATGGCAGAAGCGAAACAAGAAGATCCAGATCGGAGTATTAGCTTTGTGCTAAATGAAAAGGATTTAATGATTCGCCAGGTCACCCCGGGCTCCATTGCTGATGGTAATGGCTTTCTGGGAAATATGAAATGTCGTTGGGTGGATGCAACTGTGGCCTGTGTCGGTGCAGTGGGTTTGCCCGAATCTGGCATTGAGGTTACCGAGGATTCTGAAGCCTACTGGCCACATCCGAAATGGTTGGAGTATGTTGAGAATCTATAGTCCGATTCACGGCGAGCTTAGTTCCTGGGATGAAGCCTGGCTATCTCATCCAGCGCTGAAAACACATCCCCTTCAATCAATTGGCCGCCGGTTTCCTCAATGGCGTATTCCATCATCAGGTTGATGCTATTTCCAAAATTTTCGTTCACCAGATAACCATCCTCATCCTGCGGCACTCCCGATACATGCTCTTTCAGTGGAATCCTGGTGGCTACGATCTCTGGCAGGGTTAGTCTGTGTGTAATGTATCCGTAGATGGTCTTATTTCGTGCTGCAGCGTAGCCAATTTCAAACGATGTTCCATCATCTACGAGAGCACCGCGAAAGGCATTGCAGTTCGCCAGGATAAAATCACATTTTTCAATTAGCTTGATGTTTTCTCTATAAATGTGGCGAGCAAGATCAAGGCCGGATAGGTTTTCTGGCTTTATTTCTGAATCAAAGGGGCTGAATGCCTCAAAGCCCACTCTGGATGCATGACTTTTGATTCCTTCGAACTCTTCTATCGGCTCCGGGAGAAATACTTCCGGTCCTGCAAGATAGATCCTTTTCATCAAAACATCCTACACCGAGCGGTGGTAAGTTGTCAATTATACGGTCCTTTCAGGCGTACTTGCGCTGATTTCACCGCAAGATCGAAAGCTCAATGCCCCGGTATTCGATATCCTGGCAGAGATGCAAAATGCGAAAAGCGCAACATTAGCAGTCTTTCTGCATGACTGAGTGCCTATGGTTCACGTTCCTTTTATGGAGTGTGTATAGAGAGCCAGGCGACAGGCTGGCCCCCGACATTCACCAGGGGCAGCTGTTCGTTCGCTATTCTACTTAACCGGTCCGGCCGTGGTGAGGGTTTTCTCTACGCCCCAGTTCTTCTCGAATGCGAATGTGTGGTGCTTATCTCTGGGTGGCACCAGGCTCATGGCTCTTTCGCTCAGGGCCGTAATGGTAAGGCTTGGATTCACGCCCAGGTTGGCGGGGATCATGGAACCATCACAGACGATGAAGTTCTGATAGCCATGCACCCGGTTCTGTAAATCCAGGACACCTTCTTCTCTGGACTGCGAAATGCAGGCTCCTCCCAGAACATGGGCTGTGGAAGGAATATCCAGCATCACCTCATTTATGGTAGAGCGAGCAACACCGCCCATTCGTTTTGCCATCCTTCGTGCGAATTCGTTTGCAATAGGAATAAACGTTGGAATCTTGCTATCATGATCCTGACGACTGGTCAGAGATTTGGAAAACGGCCAGAACCATCTTCGCTTTCGCAGAATTCGGATGTAATTGTCCGAAGACTGCATTACCAGAAGTATGACACTTCGTTTGGCAAAGCCAAATGGAATGAGCATTCGAATGGCCCGAATAGGATGTCTCAGGATTCCCAGAAGGAAGCGAATCTGTCGCGGAACCTTGCCGCCGCCATCTACCAGAACCGGTGCTGCCAGGAAGTTCATGGCATCGGATCCTTTTGGGTAGCGCACAGGCTCAATATGTGTATCTGAATCTGGATAAACGCTGGAGGTGATGGCAATTCCTCTGGAGAAGTCATGGGACTTGTCCAGCGAAGAAACGCCAATCAGGGATTCGCTGTTTGTGCGAACTACATCCCCCAGTCGCGGAGAAAGACCTGGAAGCCATCCTTTTTGATGGTGCTTTAGTAACAGTTTAAGAGTGCCCAGGACTCCTGCAGAAAGAACAAGGCCTCGTGTGCGGAACTTCTTATGAGGAGCGCCAAACAATCCTGTGGTGGATTTAGTGCGGATTTCGTAGCCTTCCGATCCATCGTCCGAAAGTGGAACGATGCGAGTTACTGTAGTTTCTGGAATGATTTCTGCACCCAGTTTTTCTGCGAAATACAGGTAGTTCTTATCCAGAGTGTTTTTCGCATTGAATCGGCAACCTACCATACAGCCGCCGCAGTAATTGCATCCTGTTCTGTCCGGACCTTCGCCGCCAAAGTAAGGATCCGGAACAGTCTTGCCCTGTTCGCCAAAAAAGACCCCTGCAGGAGTAGGCTTGAATGAATCTCCGAATCCCATATCTGTTGCTGTATCTTTCAGAAGTTCATCGGCTTCCCAGAGTTTGGGATTGGTTTCTACACCCAGCATTCGCTTGGCCACGTCGTAGAATGGACTCAGTCCTTTCTCTCCACCCATTCTCTGTACCGTGGGATTCTGAAAAAACTGAGGGAGTGGTACATAGAGTGTATTGGCATACACCAGGCTTCCTCCTCCCACGCCGGCGCCAGAAAGTACCAGCACATCTCGAAGCATGGTAATTCTCTGGATGCCATAGCAAAATAGTTTGGGCATCCAGAGGAATTTATTCACCCGCCAGTTGGTTTTGGCATAGTCGTTTTGATGAAACCGTTTTCCGGCCTCCAGTACTGCCACTTTGTAGCCCTTCTGGGCCAGTCTCATGGCCGAAACACTACCACCGAAGCCAGAGCCGATGACAATGTAATCATAATCAAATGAGTTCTCGTTCATAGTTCCCCCGACCGCAGATTCCACATCCGGTACATGGATGCCAGCAATTTTCCTGACGCCGGCGTCATCTCTTGTTATCTTGTGCTCATGGCTTCTTTTCTGGATCGAGCACTGGACTGGATGGTATTTCCCGGTTATGACGCTACAGGCTACCATATCCGCAAAATGTCCTGGGATAAATCGGATACGGAAGTAGATCTTTCCGGAAAGGAGGCCCTCATAACCGGGGCCAATCAGGGTATTGGCCGGGCCACTGCAGAGGCGCTACTGCGGCGCGGAGCTCGGGTACACATGGTCTGCCGGGATCCAGAGAAAGGCAGCCGTGCTCTGAAGGAGCTGGTGACAGAGGACACTTCCGGGAAGCCGGAGCTTCATATTGTAGATCTTTCGGATGTTCGGGCTTTGATGGACTTTCTCCACTCGTTTCAGCGGCAGAACCGGAGTCTGGATATCCTGGTAAACAATGCAGGGGTTCTCCTGGCCCGCCGGATGGAAGCCCCGGATGGGCTGGAAATGACCTTTGCCGTTAATATCCGGGCCCCATTTTTGATTACAGAAACCCTTTTTCCTCTATTAAATAGATCTGGAGACGGGCGGGTGATCAATGTCTCCTCCGGGGGGATGTATCTGGCCCCTATCCAGTTTCAGGATCTGCTCTGGGAAAATCGACCGTTCGACGGTGTGATGGCCTACGCAGAAACCAAACGAGGTGAGAATCTGCTCACTCAAAAATGGGCGGAAAAATGGAAAAACACCGGCATTAAGATCAACAGTATGCATCCAGGTTGGGCGGACACTCAGTCTGTGAAAGATTCCCTTCCCCTGTTTAGAGCTCTGACTGCCCCCTTCCTTAGAAGTCCGGAGCAGGGTGCCGACACCATCGTCTATCTGGCCTGCAAACCGGATCTTTCGGAAAGCGGGAAGTTTTTCTGTGACAGGGAAGTTCGTCCCATAGATCGAATGAAGAAGACCATGCTGAGCCCGGAGCAAATAGATGATTACTACAGCAAGGTCAGGGAAATTTCATTCGACGCAATTGGAAACCCTGTATAGCCTGTAGACATGTCTGAACTCCCGGACCGTTTGATGCAACAGCTCAGCTTTGCGATTCGAAACCCCATCAACGTTATACTGGGTACCATTGACCTGCACAGTACCACAGAAACGACCCCGGAGCAGGATCATTATATGCAAATGATTCGCCGGTCCGCCATGCAATTAATGGAAGCCAGCGATTCTCTCCTGGATCTGTTTGAGCTCAGGTCTGGCGCAGTAAACCCGGAGCTCCAGGAGTTCGACATTTCCGAGCTTGTACTGGAGGCCGTGAAGTTCAGGCAGCCCACTGCCAGCGGCAAAGGTCTGGAGCTGGAAGTATTTATGGAATCGGATCTGGTTAATCCATGTCTTACGGATCCCTTCCTGCTGAAAAAGATTCTGTTTCAGTTGCTGGATAATGCAATAAAGTTCACAGATCGAGGCTCCATTGCTGTGCATCTGTCCAGGGCCGAAGTTCCGCCTTCCGGTCAGGTGGATCAGCCACATCTATGCATCGAAGTAAGAGATACCGGCATTGGCATCGATGCCAATCGGCTGGAACACCTGTTCGATGGTCCTTCTGAAGAAAGAAACTATCGATCCAGTTATGATGGAGCAGGGCTCGGTCTCTTGCTCGCTTCGCGGATGGCCTCCATGATTCAGGGCACTCTCTCCGTAGAAAGTGAGCCAGGAAAGGGCAGTCGATTTTCGCTGGTGTTTCCGGTGCAATCTGTAGAAAAGCGAATGAGCGGCGAAATCCATCTGAGCGGAGCAGAATCGACTTCGAATCGCACCGAAGGAATTCGCATTCTATGTGCAGAAGACGATCCGGACAGTAGATATCTGGTAGAGCATCATCTAAGGGCCAGAGGCTGGGAAACCCGAATGGCCTCGAATGGGCTGGAAGCTCTGGAGGCCTGTAGAAAAGAATCTTTCGATATAATTCTGATGGATGTTCAAATGCCGGAAATGGATGGATTTGAAGCCACCGCAGCCATTCGCAAGCTTGGCGGCGATGAAGGAACACAGGGGCTGGATGTTCCCATCATCGCACTCACAGCTCATGCTCTAAAAAAGGACCGGGAGATCTGTCTTCAGGCTGGAATGGATGATTATCTTTCCAAGCCGGTCCATCGGGAGGAGTTGTACTCGGCTATTGAATATCATGTTAGAGCGGCCCGTCAAAGACATCTGGTAGAGTAGAGCGAAAGGGCTTCCACGCAACAGAACATGGAAGCCCCGGAAATGCCATCGCGGAGCTATGGAAGAATCCTACTGCTCCTCTAGAAGTTCCACCCCATTATTGTTCTTAACAGGCTCCGGTTCCGAAGGCAGGGCTCGTCCAGGGGCAGTATTGATGGTCATCTTGATTCCTGCATAAATGAACCGCGGTCTACGAGGATCCAGCTCGGCATTGTAATGATCGAATACATTGTCAACGCCTGCGAAAGCCTCATAGTAGTCCCAGAATCTGTATCGCACCCGAATATCCAGGGTATGATTGGCATTGGCCAGATAATAACCGTAATCCGGCGTATCCGGGTCCAGATCTATCAAAGTAAACTCTCGGTTCTGATAGAGCGCTGGAAGGATTACGCTGGTATCCAGCTCGAATCGCCGATTCTGAAAGGTAAGCAGTGCATCTTTTTCATAGTAGAACGGCTGATGCCCTTCGATGTGGCCGCGAATGGAAAAACCGAACCCTGCGTCGGGGGAATAGGACAGCGAGTAGAAGCCCCTGTGTCTGGCTCTGCCTTCCAGCGGAATCTCCTGAACCTTGTCGAACGTATCTGTAAAAGTATATCCCAGTCCAATGACCCAGACTTTTGCAAATCGGATTTCAGCCATGGTTTCCAGACCTCTGGTAAACGCTTTAGAAATGTTTACAGTCTGATACGTGGTCAAATCGTCGCTGCGATCCGGTAGCCGGCGAAAATCGATTAAATTCGTAATCGAATTGTAGAATCCACTGGCCGACAGCCAGAGCCAATCGGTAGCCGCATAGTCCACAGATGCATTGTATCCGTTGGATTTTTCCGGCTCCAGATCTTCATTTCCCACTACCTGATAACCTACACCCGGATTCTGAAATGCAAAGTACAGATCCTTAAACGATGGGGCTCGATACCCCTGGCCTGCTCCGACTCGTAGTGTCCATTTAGGAGCCGGATCCCAGCGAGCCGAAAGACGGGGGAGTGCCTGGGATCCAAACTGAGAGTCGTGCTCAAATCGAACTCCCGGAGTAAAGTAGAACAACGCATCAAATGGTTGCCATTCATCCTGCAAGAAACCGGCCGTTCTCTGGCGATAACCGTAGCCGCTTCCTTCAATTCGAGGCGATACGTATTCTTCGATCAGTCCCTCCAGCCCTCCGGTGAGGACATGATTTCCCAGACCATAGTCCAGCTGGGCTCTAAATTCGTGGGTTCTGTCCTCCTGGGTTTCCTCTGAATCCAGATCATCGGATCTGCGTTGATCGATGTTCAATGTGTCCAGAAACCTGGCATGGGAATAATGAAGGCTTAAAGCCGTAGGATAGCTCCACTCGTACCTGGTGGAAACGGAAGCCTGAGCGTCATGGGTTTCATTTCTGCGATCCAGCACAGCCCGTGGAGGTGAAAAATCTACAATCTCCTGATCCAGATATCTGTAGGATAGACTTCCATCTACATCCCAGTTTTCCTGGATGGAGTAGCGAAAGCGATCCGATACATTCAGATCACGGAATGCACTGCCAGTTTGATCTTCGGTACCTGGGATGGATTCATATTCGAAACCGGGCAGGAGTCTTCCAAGAATACGTGCCTTCTTCTTTTGTTCCGTTTCCGGATTTAGATCGTATCCATCACTACGATGCCAGCCAGCGATGAACATGTTGGAAAAATTCTCCTGGCTGGTTCCCAGGGCAACACTGGCATGACTCTCATTCCCGGAGCCAAAATGAAGCTTTCTTCCGCTACCGTATTGCATCTCTGCCTGAGCGAAAAACGGACTACTGCTTCTGCGAGTGATTATGTTGATGACACCGGCCATAGCCTCGGAGCCGTAGAGAGCCGATGCCGGCCCTTTAATGATTTCGATTCGCTCGATCTCCTCGGCCTTGATGCGACTCAGGTCAATGGCGCCATCGATGCGACCTGTAACCCGGTCTCCATCGATTAGAATGAGCACGTACTCAGGATCCAGTCCTTGCATGCGAATTTCCTGACCGCGAATGCCTTCCCTTACTTCAATACCTGGATGATTTCGCAGAACATCGGAAAGGTTTCTGGCTCCCTGTTCCTCGATTTCCTTTCGATCCACAACCTCTGTGCGCGTTATGGATTCGCTTATAGGTCTGGGGCGCTTGTCGCCGGTAACAACAATGGTTGCATCCTGAGGCTCTTCAGCTTGCAAGGGCGAGAAGAGACTTCCAGAGAGAAGGTTGATCAAGGAACAGCACAGTAGCCCGAGGCAAACGTCCACGATCCTGTGGCTCCGATTTGATGTAGATATCCTTCGCCAGAAAACAGAACTGGAAATCCAGCGATACCTCCGGGATCTGCATCCATTCTGGATGTGATTGTGCCGTTCTATCATGGATCGATCCTTTTCCAGTCAATGGTGATGTATCCGGAAGTGCCTGCTTCGGAGTAGTAATCGTGGAACTGAACAGCGTAATAATCCGCACTATCCGAAGATCGAATGACATACACTTCCCCTTTGCTGGTCAGTACATGGGTTTCGCTATCGTAGGTGTACCATTCCAGCATTACCGGCGAACCGCTGAAACTGGTGCTCCCGCTTCCGCTGCCCCCGCCTCCAGAAGTGGATAGATTCGTATCGCTGGCCAGGTTGGGACAGAAGCCAGAAGTCCCGGACGAGAACTGCGAGAATGAATTAACGGCGGCCAGACTTGAAAGACCCGTGTTGCAGCTGGCCCCGGTTCCCGAGCCGGAGGTGCCTCCATTCGTACCTACTGCGAAGCGCCTGAATCGCATGTCCCAGGGACCACCGGCCAATGTGGTGGCTCCAATATTCAAATCGCAATGAGTCCATTCCAGCTGGGATGTGGCCTGCACCAGTGTGCGATTGAATCCGGATTGCACATTGGTGGTGCAGGATCCAGTGCCTGCCTCCGAATCAATCTCGAGAACAGAGTCCAGAATACCCTGGAGCTGGTTGTCATGGGCCGGATGTCTGCACTGAGACGCCAGTGCGAGGCTGAGTACGAGCGCGATGAGCAGGGTCGTCATCTGGGAACCCCTTCGAGTCTTTCGGCAAGCCTGGCAGCATTTCTTTCCCTTACTGCATGCAGCGGATTGTGTCTCGGAGCCCAGGGAGGTTTTTGCCTGCGGTTGCTCGTTCCGGGCTGCTTTCAGTCCGGCCCCGGCGCGCCTCATATGCGGATGAGACTCAATCTCAGGCCAGGGGCGCAAGATTTCATTCGGCAGTCTCATCCGATTACACCCCCACAGCTTTCAGGGAATGAGCCAGTTCAGTCCAGGAATCCTGCTCTTTCTGCCCGGGTTTTCGCTTACCAAAGAACTGAACGATCATTTCTCCATGTTCATCGAAACATTCCACAGACGTTACCGTTCCATCGCTTGTGGGCTTTTCTACTAGATATACTCGATGAATGAGATCTGTCCGAAGATGCAGATTGAAATCCGGATCCATCACATTGATCCATTCATTCAGAGGTTTGATGCTTTTTACCGGTCCTGTATGGATCTGAATGAGTCCGGGGCTGCCAACGAATACCATGATTTCCTGGTTTTTTTCAGAGGCGAGTTCCAGCATTCGTGCAGGAGTCTGATTGTTCAGCAGAGTGGTGAATTTGCCTTCTGCCAGCTCCATGGCCTGTAATCTGTGGCAGTTATACTTCTTCAGCATGCTGAAGAAGTCATGGGTGTCCTTGAGAGATTCCCATTCAGATAACAGCGCACTGCTATCCACTTCACCGTACTGATCAATCAGGGGGGAGGGGGCAGGGGCTGGACTGACATCGAATTGAAGGCTTTGATCTTCGTTCTTGAATGTTTCCGCAAGTTGAGCCAGCGCGCCCTGTTTTGACGCTTCGGTTTCATATATCTTATGCAGTGCCGTTCCATGAGCATCGAAGAACTGCAGGCTGCTGCGTGGTTCGCCGCGAAGTACATCATTTACGGCAAAAGCATGCTTCCAGCCGGAATAGAAAATCCTTAGATCGATGTCCGGTCCCACGACCAGGCCCATAGGTCCGTTGGCAGATATGTTTTCGTAAACGCCTTTCCTTTCGTGAACACAGGCTTCGTTTCGTGTAAGTGCCATTACCTTTCCCAGAGAACCCATTTCAGCCATAATGGCGGTGAATTCAGGTCGAAGGTAGGTAACATCTTCGGTCCGTGTGGCCAGAAGCTCCATTTCGCTTACCGAAAGTTTTTTTGCGGCGTCGCGAATGCGAATACGGGGATTTTCTTCCTTGAGAGCATCCCATTTTTTCTTTAACTCGTTCATTTCAGTCTCCTTTCTAATTTTTTCTCTGGAATCTATTTCTTTGCTACTCTCAGCCCGGTTGCCCGGATTGGACTCGCTGGGCCCGGCCGGCACGATTGCCTGGATACCGTTTTCGTTCTGAAAGACATGAATTCGCACATCATACAGTTCACTCAGACGTTCCCGGGTCAGAACCATATGCGGTGGGCCGGACGCTTGCAGTGTTCCCTCCTTTAGAAGTGAGATGCGGTCTGCGTAGCGAGCGGCCAGTCCTGGATCATGCAGAATGAGAAATACACCGGTGCCTTCATCTGCTTTACTGCGAGCAATCTCCAGCATCTGTAGCTGATGCTTTATATCCAGTCCGGTTACCGGTTCATCCAGAAGCATGTAGGAAGAGCCGTTTTCTCCCTCCAGCTGGCAGAGTACCCGGGAAAGCTGGATTCTTTGCTTTTCGCCTCCAGATAAAGTGAGATAGGACTGCTCGCTAAAGGTAATGGATTCCGTTCGTTTTAAGGACCTTGTCACAGCCCAATCGTCCAGACCTGAATCCGGATGCGGAAGCCGTCCCAATAAAACGATTTCTCTGGCCCGGTATGCGAATGGAACCACGCTGGACTGCAGTAGTACTGCTCGACGACGAGCCAGTTCTCGAGACCGGTAATCCTTCAGGGGCCGCTGATCCATTAACACCGATCCACTGGAAGGATGTAAATCGCCCGTAAGCAAGCCCAGTAGCGTGGACTTTCCCGCTCCGTTGGGCCCTAGAAGAACATGCAACTCACCTGGATGCACTTCCATGCTTGCATTCTTTAGAATGCATCGGGAATCCACGCGATAGCTGACGTTATCGAGTATCAAGCCCATGATAGTTCTCCTTTCTTTCGCTGGATCAAATACAGGAAAAAGGGAGCCCCCAGAAAGGCGGTGATGATTCCGATGGGAAGCTCGGCTGGAGCAACCACGGTTCTTGCCAGAAGATCTGCCAGAGTGAGTACAATTGCGCCCAGCAAAAAGCTATAGGGGAGCAAGGTGCGATGATCCGGCCCGGTAGCCAGGCGAACCAGGTGAGGAACCACGAGGCCTACGAAAACTATGATTCCAGCCACAGCCACGCCGGCCCCCACACACAGTCCGGATACGATGACCAGGGCCTGCTTGAATCGTTCCACCGGCAATCCCAGATGCCTGGCTTCCCTTTCGCCCAGGGATAGAGCATTCAGACCTTTGCCCAGAAAAGGAAAGCTGATCAGAGGAAGAGCCAGCACCGGCAGAATGTAGGGCAGCTTTTGCCAGGTGGCACCGCTCAAACTTCCCATGCGCCAGAAGGTAAGATCTCTAAGCTGATCGTCATCGGCCAGAAAAGTTAGAAATCCAATGCAGGCCTCTGCCAGAGCCATAATTGCCACGCCGGACAGTAGCAATGTGGCGATGTTGGTTCGACCGGATCTTGTAGAGATGATGTAAACCAGAAAGCATGTACCTACGCCACCCAGAAAGGCTGCCACGGAAAGAGCGGCGTTCCCCTGAAGCAATGGGATATGAGCGCCCAGAACAATGGAAATGGCGGCCAACAGCGCCGACCCGGAAGAAATTCCTATAAGACCTGGATCCACAATCGGATTGCGAAACAGTCCCTGCATCAGCGCACCGGCGAATCCCAGTGCGCCGCCCAGAAAAACCCCCAGGACAATTCGCGGCAGACGGATGGCCCACAGAACCTGAGAAGCCATAGCCTGGTCCTCTGTGGCCTGCCCCAGGAGCATTGCAGGAATCCATTCCACGGGAATTGCGAAGGCTCCCATACACATGGAAGTGATAGTGGAAGCCATAAGGATTACCAGACCTGCGGCTGCCAGGACGATGTGAACCGGAAATCTCATTTCAACGCAGACAATTCCGAAATCAATTCTCGAAGCGCGATATGGAGCCTGGAGGAAAATCCCAGTAATAGCAGATCATCCATGGCGATCACTCTGCGATTCTTTCCTGCATCTGTAAGAGCTACCCCCGGAATGCGAAGCAGTCCATCGATTCCACCGATGCTTGCAAGTGCACGGGTAGGGATAAGGATGACCTCTGGATTGGCACCCACCATGGCTTCCGAAGTAAGAGGTCGAAAGCCGTTGAATCCAGTTATGGCATTCTTTCCGCCAGCCAGCTCTATCATGCTGTGGGCCTGAGTTCCGGATCCGGAAACCTGAACCATTCCGGGCCCTCGAGCATAGATAAACAGAACCCGCCATTCCTTCTCAGGCTTCGCAAGCGCTGCAATGGCCTGCTTCATACGGGAAACCAGGGCCCGGGCCTGCTCTTCTTTGCCTGCATGCTTTCCTGCGAAAAGAATTTTCGCATAGGTGGATTCCGGGGTCCACTTATCTTCAAATAGCTTTAGATCCACTCCGCTGGATCGCAACTGCTGCAGCACCGGCGGAGGCCCCGCCTCTCCTGTGCCTATGACTAAATCCGGCTTCAGGGAAAGTACTCCCTCGGCAGAAATCTTTCGTTGATATCCTACTTTAGGGAGTCCCTGGGCTCTGGGAGGGTAAATGGACGATGTGTCTACCCCCACTACCTGGTCTCCGGCGCCAATGGCGAACAGGATCTCGGTCATACTTCCGTTAAGAGATACAATGCGCTTTGGAGCACTGGCCAGCGCAGCGCCGGAAAGAAGAAGCAGTGCCACAACCACTGCCATGGTTCGAGAGGTTAATTTCTGTAGCATGGGGGCCACGGAATGAAGAGCGGAATTTCCTGGCAAGCGAGAATGAGAATGAGTCTCAAAAAAAGAATGACAGACAGTCCGCGGTACGATATTGAGACGCAATCTCAAAAAATAGGAGAGTCAATATGACTACAAAAAGAATGATTCGGATCGCCATTTTGGGGATGAGCATATACAGCATCGTGGGATGCGGCTTGCTGGGTCAGCCCGAAGACGAAGGCAGCGATGAGGCGCTGGCTCTAATCGCTCTGGCTACCGCTGTGGTACCTCCTCAGAACTGCGAAGTTACAAGCTCCAGTGGAGGTGGAGGAACTACAACGGGTACGCGGGTACTCTACACAGCATCCAGTACCGAGCAGGAGATGTTTACAGATCATGGAAGCGGAGTAAACTCCACCAGCGATTATAGCGTTCTGATCCAGGTCAATGCCTCGGTGGGAACGAGGCTGGAGATAAAGAACTTCGCTAAAATTGGTACCAGTTCCAGGGTGATTTCTGCGGCAGTACAGGCATCCGGGTGTCCTACAGATCTGACTACAGCTCCGTCGGCATCCGAGGGCACGCATTACAGCCAGACAGACGAATCCTCATCTCCTCGCTACATTGACTTTCTACAAGCAGGTACGTATCAGATTCAGATATACACTGGCACTGGAACGGCCAGCCCGGGCGCTCCGCAACCCATCGACTCCAGCGATCCCAGGCCTACAGTGCGAATTTCAAACTGAGATGGAAAGATCCATTCAGTTGAATCAGTAAGCCGAAGAACGGGGCCCCGGTGGCCCCGTTTAAAAAATGAGGTCATGCCAGTTTTGCGCAAAGCCCTCATTTCATTCTCCGATGAATCATAGGTATTAAGCATATCTGGATATGGGCGAATAGGCGCATAATTATTCCGGTGGATGGACAGACTGATCGTTTCTCAAAAATGAGGATGCATGGTTTTCCTTGAGGGCCGGGGCATCATCGCTCCAAATGCCCGGGAAAGCCACGGCCGCTTAAAAGTCTCTGGCTATTTTTCCGTCGTTCGCGGAGACGAAATCTTTACGACTTCGCTTCGTTCTGCTGGTCTCCAGTCAGGTACTTATGATCAAAAACGAAGGGGCCGAAAGGCAATAAGGATGCGATCCAGGCGTATATCAGCTTTTTAGCTCCCCAGTGGTCTCGCAGGGCCAGCCCCAGAGCCATTGCACAGTAGATGATCCAGAGAATACCGTGGGCCATACCCACGATTCGAACAGCCAGAGGTTCATCCCAGATATACTTTAGAGGCATAGCGACCAACAGAAGTAGCAAATAGGAACCTCCTTCCAGCCAACCGGATACTCTGAATAATGTAATCATATCATCCTCCGTTGAGCACGATCGGAGTCGTGCCGGGGACCAGAGTCACAGGCAGGGGGTCGGCCTGCAACATCACTTTGTAAGCATTCCATTGATGGAAAGAAACAAAGCAATGTGTAGCCCTGCAGGCTCTTCTGCCTTACCGAAAATTACAAAAAGGGTCTATATAAAAATAGGCGGAGAAAGATTATTTCGGGAGCGCCACTATTGCAGGCGAAAGTCCATTTTCAGGTTTAATGTAATGGAGCCCTGTTCCATTTCCGAAGGAAAGGGAGGAAACGGTGCACTGCGGCGAATACAGTTCACCGCTTCTGTATTGAATGCTGAATACTTGCTCGGAGCCGTTACGCTGGCATGGGCTAATTCTCCGGTAGAGGAAATACTCAGCTTCACATAAACCGAATCCTGAATCCGATCATTCAATTCTCTGAGTGGATATCTTTTATTTCTCTCGATCCTGCTAAGAACCTGTGAAAGATAGAGATTTTTGCCTTCTCCCGAAGAGGTGCTTCTTTCTTCTCCCGGAGAATCCGTATTCTTCGCCAGTTCGTTTCCCTGCTTGGCCGGTTGCGAAAAACGAAACGAAATATGCGAAACAGGCGCATCATCCGCGGGTGGGCCGGGCGAGGAGCGCTGAATCATAAGAAATAGCAGTACCGGAAAGAAAAATGTGATATAAATCCAGAACAGGGAGCCGCTTCTGAGCGTTCGGTCCCATCTATTTTGGTTCATATTCCAGCCTCAGATTCTGTACTCCGGCCTTGCGTGTGCGGTCCATCACCTGAACGAACAGGTTGTAAGTAATTTTGCCATCGGCGCGAAGCAGGACCTGCGTTCCCGGTCTCTTTCGGATCATTTCTGAAAGTCTTTCGCTGAGCGATGTCTGGTTTACCTCGGTCCCTGCAAGATAAATCCTTTCTTTGCGGTCCACGGAGATGATTATGTTTTCCGAATCGCTATTGTTGCCGGAGCTTGCCGATGGAAGCTCCATTTCCAGGGACGGAGTAGCGAATTTCGAGCCTACCATAAAGAAGACCAGAAGCAAAAATACCAGATCCACCATGGGCGCGATGTCCATAACATTGCTCTTCTTGTTCAACGGCGGAAACCTCATGCTACCTCCTGAATCGAATGCCCTCCCCGTTCTTCCAGGTAATGAGCCGTGCGATTCATCAAGGACAGTCGGCGGTTTACGACACTTAGAAACAATCCATGAAACAGATAGGCAGGAATTCCGGTCATGAGGCCAAATGCCGTAGTGGTCATCGCCACCCATATTCCATCCGCCAGTTCCCCCATGTTGGCCTGACCTCCGCTGGCGGCGATGGCCTGAAAGGATTCCATCATGCCAGCCACAGTACCCAGCAGACCGATCATGGGAGCCACCGAACTCACCAGCGGAAACAGGGACAGTCGTCGGCTCATTTCCTCACTGATCTCATTTCCTGCTCTTTGAAGAGCTGCATCGAAGGATTGACCTGAGTTGCCATGGCGAGCACTCACAGTGGTTACCATGCGCACAGGAGCGAATCGTGCAAATCTACCAGCTGCATCCGGAAGCAGACGGTCCAGGATCGTCCGGACCTTTGGCTGGCTGGGCTTTCCCTCCCGGAGAAAATCATCCGGCTCTCCGGGGGAGCTGTAAGTCCAGGCATAATAGATGAGACGCTCCAGGGCCAGGCTGATTGTAAGGACCAAAAGAGTGAGGATGGGCCACATGAAGGGGCCACCCATATGAAATAGATTAATAATATTCATCGGCTTGCCTTGAAGAGAATGAGACGCAGTATCAATTGTCCATATCCAGAATTTCCCGTATCTCTGGCAAGCGAAAGATTTCCGGCGCTGGAACCCTCTGTGAGTTACTGTTGTGTCAGGGAGGGCAGGAAAAACTCTGCATCATGATCTATTACCCGGTTGAAGTGAGATTTCAAGACCTGGATGCCTTCGGGCATGTGAACAATGCTATATTCCTGACCTATTGCGAGCAGGCCAGGGTGCGGTATTATGATAGCCTGTTTCCTCTTAAGAGTGCGCTGGACTTTCCTTTCTTGCTGGTTCATGCAGACCTTGATTACAAGAGGCCCGTGACGATTCTAGATGAGATAGAGGTGGGCATTGGCGTAGGGCGCATGGGCGGCGCCTCCTGGGATTTCGAATACGAGGTCCGTAATCGGAAGGATGAATTCGTCCACTGTACGGCACGAACGATTCAGGCTTACTGGGATCATACGAAACAATCCACAGGTCCCATCCATCCGGATCTCCGTACAGCGCTGGAAAAGAGTAAAGGAAATTGACTGAATGGGGATCTGAAAATTAAGTAGCCTGGACGAATATGTAGTTTTCGAGTATGTCAATGAACAATCGGCCAACGCTTTATCCTGTCAGTTTGCTCGTCCTGTTTACGGTCCTTCAATGTAAGCCTGCGGGTCTGGATCTAACTCCGGAAGGTCTGCAGGACCCAGTTATCCATTGGGATAAAGACGGCGGTAAGTCGGAAAAGGATTCATTTCAATGTCTGGAAATCATTACCAGTTCCCGGGGCGGCGAAAAGTTGGCAGAGAGATTGGCCAAACCCTTTTTTCGAACTGCCGATCCCAATCGGGGCCAGGAGGGTTGCACCGAATTCAAGAGCAGGGCAGACACCGCCTGTAGAATTGAGATTCGCCTGGATTTTACCCGGGTAGAAAAGGAGCTAAGGGCTCTGGAAGAGAAAATCAATGAGGATACGATTCCCGATCAACTGGAACTCTACATTATCCTCTACGAAGGCGGGGCTGAATATCCGGCTGTGACGCGACTAAGCTGTCTTGATCAGAAAGATCGTGCTGCCGAGAGAGTTCTCAGGACCCTGTCCATTAAAGGCGCCAGAATCACTCGCCTGGAAAACCTGTTTCAATCCGCTGAAAAGTAGACCTGAAGGGAAAGGCACTGTTACCAGTCTTTCGGGTTCTTGCAAGAGCAATCATAGGCCTTCCAAATACAAAGGAGTATAGAATGAATAATCGAATCTATTGGATCATACCGGCGATTATTGCGATGTCATGGAACTGCAAGGAATCCATGCCGAATCTAAAGCCAGAGGATATGAAGACGGACCATGTCCTATGGAGTGCCAAAACATCAGAGGAAAACCCGAACGAATTCGCCTGTATGGAGTTCTACGTGGACATTGCAGAAGAAAATCATCGGAAATTCGTTCTTTCTGAATTGAACGTAGACAATGAAATGAAAGACTCCGTCGACGGATGCTCTACAGAGCGGGCCAAATCCTATGAAGGCTGCCGTATGCGAATAACTTACGAAATCAAACCTATTGATGATCGAATGCGACAGATAACCGAGAGCATCATCAAGGGAAAACTATCCGATAAGGTGGATCTGGCTATAATCATTTACTCCAGCAAAGAAGGCGCGCCACCCATGCAAGAGCAGGGATGCGATGAGCTGGGAAAGGCCTTTCAAGATCGGTTGAAAGGCGTGGTGGGACCTCCGGGTACCGAAGTGTCCAGCTTCGAAACCAGGTATGTTCTTCTGGATTGATCCACCATTGAAGTGGAAGTTCAGTGATGTTCTTCCACTTCGTAATCCTCTATCAAAATTCCACGTTTTTTAAATCGCCAGACGGCCAGTACAGCCTCTACAATCAGCCACACTGCCAGAATTAGAAGGAAAGTGCCTATGATGGTCAGGGGCCATTCAATACCTCCTTCGCGAAAAATGAATCCATGGATCCCTTCAATCATAGCATGGATTGTGACTCCAAGCAGCAAGACCATGGGGATACCGGCTATGTACCATTGCCATCCGCGCTTGAGCAGGTAGATTGTAATTACAAGAAGCGCAAGTCCTGCCAGAATCTGGTTTGTGGTACCGAAGAGTGCCCAGAGGGCCAGGCCCGCCGGTTTTCCATCAATTTCATAGTATGCGAAAAATGCGATAAATGCAATTCCAAGAATACTGGCAGGATATCGATTCTGGAGCCAGGAGATGTTCAGGAAACTGGCAATCTCTTCTATGTTATAGCGCAATAGCCTGGTTGCACTGTCTAAAGAGGTGAGAGCGTAACTTACAACAATCACACTTATGAATGAGGCCCCCACGGATTGAGGAATACCCACTCCTTCCAGAAAGCGGCTGCAGCCCTGAATGAATACTCCTACCTGAGCGCCCAGCCCCTGTATCGCATTCCAGTTCGCATATCTGTTTTCCCAGGAAACATGATCTGTCATACCTGCAGTGGTGGCCAGTACCGCCACAAATCCCAGTAGAGATTCTCCGATCATTCCTCCGTAACCAATGAATTGAGCATCCGTTTCTTTGTCTAACTGTCGCGCCGTTGTGCCGCTGGCTACAAGACTGTGAAATCCACTGGCAGCACCGCATGCGATAATGATAAATACAAATGGAAAAAGCCCGGGGGATCCCTCAACATCCAGACGCACGGCCGGCGCAACGAATTCTGGCTGGACGATAAAGAATCCAATAAACAGTCCAATCATTCCTGCATAGAGAAGCAGGCTGTTAAGAAAATCCCGGGGTTGCAACAGGGACCACACCGGAAGCACCGATGCAAGTAAAGCATAGACCAGAAGTATACCACTCCATACCTTGATGGAATAGGCCATTCCTTCTTTGCCTACGTAACCCAATCCCATCCAGTCGCCGTAATGCGAGTAACTGGAAACTCCAATCAGTGCCAGCGTTAAGATCAGACCTACTGGAGTTAGAATCTTCAGAGAAATGTTCCTTTTGTAGATCAGGTATCCTGTAATGGCTGCGATAATGATCAGTCCAAACGATGGCGTTACTGCCTGAGGAAAATGGATAGCAGCGTTGGCTTCATTGGGTGCAGGAGAGAACAAAAATGCAATAACGTAAACGAAGACCCCCATGGCCAGAGCTACCAGGAAGAGAATTATGATATGAAACAACAATCGAGCTCTTGGATGAATAATACCTCTGGCCACTGCTCCTATGGACTGACCCCTGGCTCGTGAACTAACTACCAGAGAACCAAAATCATGAACACATCCTATAAAAATAGCTCCCAGGGTTACCCAGAGCAACGCCGGTAGCCATCCCCAGATCACGGCAACAGCCGGACCCAGCATGGGAGCCAGGCCTGCAATGGAGGCATAGTGATGGCCAAACAGCACGTAGCGGTTGGTAGGAACAAAGTCAATTCCGTCGTTTTCGCTGTGGGCCGGGGTAATCGCCTCTTTTCTGAGCTTAAATACCTTCCGGGCAAGAAAGCGGCTATAAAGGAAGTATCCGGCGATGTAGGCCAGAATCACTGCTATGGCTGGTAAAGTAGCATTCACAATCATACCTCGGAAGCCCTGGTATGAAGATCCAGCAGGATTTCATGGGCTCATGAAATCTCTATCCGAAAAAGATCCAAACAGAAGTTATCCCACTCCATGCAATGTCAAGTAATCGGAGCTTGACACTGCCCGGGGCTGCATTGACCTGGAATCATGGCTGTTTTTGATACTCACTGTCACCTGGATATCGTGGCTTCCCAGGGAATTTCAGTAGAGCAAAGCCTGCGCAATGCCATGGATGCGAATCTGGCCGGACTGGTTCAGATTTCTACGGATTTGAAGTCTGCTACCTTCAACTCCAGGATCATGGAGCAATACTCGAAATTACTGAAGGGAAGTGAATTCTCTCTGAGATGGACCGCCGGACTTCATCCGGAAGCCGCTCAGGAGTTGCATACCCTGGATGAACTGTTTTCCTTAATTCGCAATTATAGAGATGATGACTCTTTTCTGGGAATAGGGGAAACCGGCCTGGATTACTTTCACACTACTGAATTCGTTTCAGAGCAAAAACAGTCTTTGAATGCTCATTTGAAATTGGCCAGGGAGCTGGATCTGCCTGTGGTGATTCATACCAGAGATACCCGGCAGTACGAACCGGGCAAGACTCAATCTGTAAGCGACACTCTCCAGGCTGTTCGAGATGTGGGTAATATTCAGGGTGTGCTCCATTGCTTCACATATAGCTACGAAGAGGCCATGCCTTTTGTGGACCTGGGCTGGAAGGTAAGCTTTAGCGGAATACTTACCTTCAAGAATTCCCATACATTGCATGACGCTGCAGTGAAGTTACCTCTGGAATGCCTGATGGTGGAAACAGACGCTCCTTTTCTTGCTCCCGTGCCCAATCGAGGTAAGACCAATGAACCAGCTTACGTTGTGCACACCCTGGAGTTCTTAAAGAAGCTTCGTGCGGAAAAGCTGGGCGAAGATCCAGAAAAAATCCAGAAGCAGATAGAAGCCAATACGGCCGAATTCCTGGCGTTCAAAGGCTCTCGTTAAATCGAGCCTGTGAATATTTGCAGCTTCGTTCCCGATTAACGACGCTATTTTCCGGAATAGATCCAGACCGGGGCCAGCTTCTCTCGGACGCCATCATTTGAACTGGCATCAGAGCCATTCTGCGAATCGTTTGAATCCATGGCCTCGCTCATTTTTCTGGTTCGGCCAATTTCGCTGACTTCGCTGACTATGCTGATTTCGCATTCCATGATTTTCATTGGTTCTCCCAGAGATTTGCGAATCACTTCTGGAGCCAGGTTCTTCATATACACTGCATCCGGGGGCCAGGTGCCTTCGTACCAGTTTCTGTTGGAAATAACCCGGGAAGGTTTCCCTGTTACATAATCTGCGTGGTAAGTCAGGATGTTGTTTTTGCTGAATAGATAGATGGGCTTCGCATGCCAGTAATCGGCCATCACAGTTACCGGGCCAGAAAGAGTATCCAGGCAGCGAACAAAGTCCGGGTAATACTCAGCCCAGTTGTCTTTCGGAATTTCTGCCAGCACCGATGAAGACGAAGCGAATCTATCTCGAGCGATGAGCAGGAGTAAGGCTGCAGAAAGCACAATGGCTCCGGATCGTCGGAAAGCCATGGCCAGAGGCCCGGTGAATCGGGAAAGATGCGCCGTCGGTCGATTTCGCAGACTACAAAGTATGGAAAGCATCCCCGCAGTTGAAACGATAAAGGAACCTGCAAAATATCTTACCGAGTATGCATCTATATAGGCGCCACTGAGTATAGCTGCCAGAGGCGGAAGCCAGATAAAAAGCAGAAGATTGGATGAGCTGATTCTACCGTAGAAGATAAGGGAAGGCTGATCCGCTCTGCGAATCTCGGTTTCTGTGGCCAGCAGTACTCGATGAAGTAGAAAAATCGAAAAAACAAGAACAGCCAGGCACTGAGCATAGAATAATCGCGGTACCCCGAAGCCATCTCTGAGATCCCTGGCCATGGCCAGGGCAGAATTCAGTACTGAAATAGAAGCCACCTTTCCGGTACTCAGGATAACGGAAGCCAGGAAATTCAAGACAACACCCAGAGCCAGAGCTCCAACCGTAACCTTGATCCAGTAGTTCAAGCGGCTTCCGGGGACTCGCCTGGCATAGTCCGGATTTTTTTTGCGCAGTCGCTTCGCATAAACCAGTGAAATCAACGTAGGAACGATGGACTGAACCAGCATGAGTCGGTCGGAAAGGATTACCAGTGAAAGCAGAGTAATGTAGATTCCCTTCCAGGGAAGCAACTCTTCGTGCCGAATGCGATGAAACAGGGTGAGCGAAGCGATGAAAGCAGCGCAATGCATTCCCGGCAGGTAAAGAAATGCATAGAAATCCTGGAAATATACGAAGGCAAGAAACTGCAGGGAAAACAGAATGCGAAATATTCCGTAGCGTTTTCCGGGCGGGGAAAACAATCTTAAGAGCAGAAAAACAGCCAGGCTGGCCTGGATTATACCGTAAACGCGCAGTGCCAGGGTATGGCTTAGAAACGAATACAGAATGGCATAAAGAGAAATATCCGGAAAGAAATAGGGAGCAGGTGTAAATGACCAGCCCAGAATGCTGATGCCATTATACAGATCCTGGACCACAGCAGAGATATAAAGGACATCGGACTGAAAGATTTCCTGGTTTGTAATGAATAGACTTCCAGAGATTGCCAGCAAGATTGCAAGAATGGTATCTCTTAATCTCTCCGGTCCTTTTTCTGGAAAGAGTCGGTTGTGCTGGAGATTCTCCATGATCAATCCTGATTGACTCCAGGGTTGCCGACGCCCATTGAGTAACGGACAGGTTCGCATTCGGCATGCCTGTGGTCTGGAGGCGAAAACTGAATGCTATCCTCAGGAGGTCAATAGTTTGCCATGCTGGAGCTAAAAAGAATACAGGAAAATCCGGATGAACTGGAAAAGATGCTCAAAGACCGGATGTTTGAGCGAGTTTCAGTGGATGAAATCAAAGGATTGATTCAAAAGTCCAGAGACAAAAAGATCGAAGTAGATGAGCTCAGAAATGAGCGGAATCGCTCCAGCAAAGATATTGGAAAGTTAATTGGCTCCGGCAAGAAAGAAGAAGCTGAGAAGCGCAAGGAAGAAGTGCGCAAGATTGGCGAACAAATATCGGCTCTGGAAGAGGACCTGAACGAGATCGATACGGCTCTAAATAATCAAATTCTAAACTTACCAAACTGGCTGGATCCGGAAGTGCCCATTGGTCCGGAGACTGAAAATCGAGAACTGAGGAAGCATGGGGAGATCCCATCGTTCAATTTTGAACCCAGACCTCATTATGAAATCGGCGAAGAGATGGGCATTCTGGATTTCGAAAGTGGAGTCAAGCTGGCCGGCTCCAGGTTTTATACCTATCGTGGAATGGGCGCCACCCTGGAGAGGGCAATTGTTAACTTTATGCTGGATCGTCAGCGAGAAAACGGCTACGAAGAAACCTGGGTGCCTTCTACAGTAGTGGACGAGTGCATGGTAACCACCGGCCAGTACCCGAAGTTCAAAGGCGAATACTATCGCATGGACGCCGATGAGTTATCTCTCATTCCTACGGCAGAAGTACCGCTGGTCAATCTCTTCAGGGATACAATTCTAACGGATCTGCCGGTGGCTGTGACTGCAGCCAGTAGTTGCTTTCGCCGGGAAGCGGGGGCAGCGGGCAAGGATACTCGTGGTCTTGTGCGAGTGCATCAGTTCCAGAAAGTGGAGCTTGTACAGATCTGTGCTCCGGAAGATTCTCTGAAAATTCATGAGGAGATGCTCGGACATGCAGAGGGGATCCTGAAAGCTCTGGGGCTACCCTATCGCGTAGTTCTTCTGTCCAGCGGGGATATGGGAGCCACGGCCATGAGAACCTACGATCTGGAAGTATGGATGCCGGGACTGAATCGCTGGCTGGAGATTTCCTCCATTAGTAACTGTGGTGAGTTTCAGGCCCGTCGCGGAATGATTCGTTTCAAGGCCGAAAAGGGAAATCGTTACGTTCATACCCTGAATGGAAGTGGCCTTGCTGCTGGCCGAACCATGATTGCCATTATGGAAAATTACCAGCAGGCGGACGGATCATTTCTGATACCTGAAGCTCTGCGACCGTACGCAGGAACAGACCACATCCGCAGCAGATAAAGGATTGAAAGCTGAACCGGATCTCCTCTAATGCAGTCTAAAACAGGTGCGGCCAGGCCGCCCATGGCTTTTTAGTCAGCTGCGACAGAAGGAGAAAAAATGAAGTTACGAATCTTTGCAATACTGGTCTTGCTTTCTGCAAGTCCTGCTTTTGCCGGAGAGTTTGGTCTCCGATTTGGCTACTGGGACATCCAGGAGGGATCCTTTAATCTGGATCTACAACAGCGAATTATTGCCGACGACGCACTGGTAGGTTCCGGAAGTAACAGTTATGCTCCGGGTACCGCTTTTGGGGATTTTCGATCCGATGCAAGCTTTACCCATCCATTCATGCTGTATTATGGTCCGGCTGGCTGGCCCGCAGGTATTCGCTTCGAAACCGAGTATTACGGGACCAAAAGAAGCCACTGGAGAGGGGAAGGGTTTTCTCTCACTTCTCTTAGCCAGGCCGAGATTGAAGGCTTTCGAGAACGTGCTGCATTCAGGCTTGCTATCTTCTTTCTGGATACGCGCCAGAATGCGCCCATCGATCTAATCCTGAGAGGTGGCGTGCTCTACAATCATCAATTCTCCAGCGAAGAGATCTATACCTACAACAGTACAGGCATTCAGTCCGTGACCAATTACATTGGAAATCGTGACATCAAGATGTTCATGCCTACCGTTGGCCTGGAAGTAAAGGTGCCTCTGGCCAGAAGTGGATTCTCCCTTATTGGGGCAGTGGACTTTTCGCAGAAAGGGTCCGAAAGTCTGGATTATGTGCGAACTACATATGCTCCGTCTGGTACGACTCTAACAACCACAGCAGAGAATATGAAGGCGGATGTAAACGTAATTCGAAACATGTATGAGGCTGGCCTGGTCTACAACGTTACCAAGGATTTTATGCTACGTTTGACCTATCGCTCCGAGGTGGATCTGGTATCCTACTCAGGCTATCGCGGTCTGAACGGTACGTTTGTGACCACCCCATCGTCTCAGAGTTTCACTGTGAATCTGGCCGAAAGCTTGCTGGATGCCGCCTCCGCTTATAACGGAAGAAAAAAAGAAAGGGTGGAAGGTATCTATTTCGGGATTGAAAAATTCTTCGAATTCCGATAAACCTGTCAACGCATCCGCTCTGGCTCAGCATTGGCCTGAGCCAGAGCTCTTACTTTCCGGAAACTGTTACACGGCTCGGGCCGGCCAAATAATGCACCAGGTTGCAGGTTCAAACTCAGGACCAGTTTGCCCGTGGATTTCTGATGATAGTCTGACGGTTTCGTCTGCCGATTGCTGATGGTAGTCCGATAAGTCATTCCGAAGTTGCCGATGTATTCCTGCCAGGCTGGCTCCAGGATTGATTCAGAAGAGATACTACGTGTCACTCTTGAGTCCAGGGCTCTTTTTTAACTCAGGCTAACTGTTATACTTGCGAATCCCCGCCACTTTCGTAAATGGGATGTATGCGCCGAGCGTTCTGGTTATCTATTATTCTAATTAGCTTCTGTTCCCCGGGGCCTTTGCAGATGGAAGCGGAAGAAACCCTGGACTTTCCCGAGATCTACAAGGGTCGATGTCTGAACAATCGAAGCGGATGTCCCTGCTTCAAAGAAGCGGATCCACAGTCAGACGTTGTTCGTAACTATTTCCATGCTGAATCATTGCGAAAGTCCGGACCGGAGACTTCCAGAGATGGCAAGACCTATGTGCCTGTTGTGCGAAATGCCGTCATTTCTACAGCCGGGCCAGAATGCTTTGTTCCTTCCAATTCTTTGATCCCCATGGAATACAGTAAAGTTCTGGAAGCGAAGCATCAGAAACTGGACCACACACCACTTAGTCTGAATCAACTTGTGAATCTCACCGGCGAAGTGAGTAGCGAACGATTACAGAAGGACTTTCGGCACATAGATGTGCGTAAGGTCTGGCCCACTTTCTACCATCTTGCTATGGAAGATTTTCATCCGGGCCCGAAAGTTCCGGTCAAGAATCCTGCTGGAAAAACGATTGGCTACGCTTCTCAGGAGTTTCTTGAGCAGGTTCGCTGGGAAGGTAGCGGCGTTGGGCTGGATGGTAAGAAATATCACTATGCCGGGCGTCCTGGAAAATATAACAGCTACAATCTCAGATGGGGGCACGGGGCCGGCTACAATTATCAGGTATTTCCCTATCGCACCATAGCGGTGAATTTTAACGGATTGTGTCGCTCTCTGGGTAAGAGTATTCCCGGATGTGCTAAGAAAACCCTGATTGGACTTCTGGTGTACATTCCCGAGGTGGCTTCGAAGCGGATCAAAATGCCGGGAGGCGGAATTCATGACGGCTACTTCTGTATCACCGACACAGGCTCTCCCTACTATATTCGAGACGATCGCATCGATATGTTTGTAGGCACTCATGGAGGCGGTAATCCTTATTTGCCAGAACAAAGGCAGACCAATCATTTGATTCAGGGCGGAATCAAGAACCTGGTCCCTTCGGACTGGAAGATCTGGACCACCGATACGAAGCGTGTATGGTGCGATATTGGCCAGGCAGAGTCCGGAAAGTGTACACACGATTATAGAAATACAGCGAAAGATAAATCTTTGACTCTACAGGCTGTATTTACCGGCGATGGAAGCCCTGTTCGCTGCAAAAAAAATCCCTGATTCGATATGTCGGACATGGCTGGTCGGACAGTTTTATGTCAACCCGTGCTTGCGCCCTGGCAGACCTTCTCCTGAGTGACCGGAAATGCCTACGAAGACGTTTAAAGGTTTTGTTCCGCGCGTCGATGCAATCAGCAATGGGTTGCTATTGAATGGAATGCTGTAGTATGGACATACCTTTGTTGATAGTAGGCCCAAACCAAAAAGGAGACATTCATGAGATACATCATTGGATTTGTTTTTACTCTACTTATAAGCACATCTCTCGCTGCGGAGCCCGCAAGCGAAGGAGCAAAGCTCAACGGACAGCCTGAAGGTGGCGTTCAGGGCCCTCAAGCGGAGCTTGCGAAAGCAAATGAAGGCGACACCACTGATAAAGAGCTTCAGCAATTCGCCGTTGCGTATAGCAAAGTAGCCAGAATCCGAAAGTCCGTAGGCCCAGAACTGAAAAGTCTGGAAACGAAAGCGGAAAAAGATGCGCTGAAAAAAGAAGCTGGTCGGGATATGAAAAAAGCGATCAAGAGCACCGGACTATCTGTGGAACAGTTTAACAGCATTGTCCAGGAGCTGGATCAGGATCCGCAGCTTCGCAAAAGGCTTCGAAAGCTGATTCAAGATCAGCAGAAGTAAGCAGCGAAAGATAGAAAGCATCATGCACGGAGACTCGATATTTCGGTCTCCGTGCTGGGTTCCTGGACCATTCAGGGCCCTTGTGCGATTTCCGCGAAATTGGCTGTCATCATTAAACTGCCAATCATCCAGCTATCTTCCCGCAATCCTGCATCATCCGGAATCCATGGATTACCGAGCCTTCTTTGATCTCCATCGCCGTTCAGACTCCTAAAAAACATCCACCTCCGCTCCTGTATTGTAACGTTAGTTATTGAGCCTTCCTGATTGGCGGTTCGGGCTGTATATTTTACGTGCAATCTGCCTCCTGGATAGGAAAACATTAGACAAAATGTTGGGTTCGGCACAATACCATCGGTGCCGGGTGAGGATTGAAATTCTCCCCATTGATCTGAATCAAGGCATTCGGATCTTTTTCGGTCTATGATCTCGGCAAAACGAGCGCAGGAGCGAAAGTATGCTTTCGAAATCACAGGCTAAAGCGTTCTTTCTGGGAGGGACAGTCCTGTTCAGTGCTGTCTTTCTAGGTCTTACAGTGGATACCCACCGGCAGATGGCAGAAAGAACCAACGAGCAAGAACTGAGTGAATCCGTTATTCGCGGCAAAGAGATCTGGGAAAGGGAAAACTGTATGGGCTGCCATACCATTCTGGGTGAGGGCGCCTACTATGCACCGGATCTAACCAAAGTCGTGGATAAGCGAGGAGAAGAGTGGATTCGGGTTTTTATCAAGGATCCCCAGGCCATGTTTCCGGGAGAACGGAAGATGGTGAAATACAACTTCAATGATCAGGAAATGGACGACATCATCGCATTTCTGAAATGGGTGGGAAACATCGATACCAATGGATGGCCACCGGAACCTAACATTTCAACCAGTACCATTCCTGGCACGCGAAAGGTAGACGGACCGACCTTACCCGAGGCTGCCCAGGCACCCGCAGTGGCCGAAGCACCGGCTAAATTTAAATCTCTATGTGTGGCCTGTCATCAGGTGGACGGAAAAGGCGGAAACGTAGGACCGGCTCTGGACGGAGTGGCCAATCGTTTCGATCGCGAATACCTGGTGCGATGGCTGAAAGATCCGCAGGCGGTGAAAGAGGGCACTACCATGCCCAAGCTTCCTCTAAACGAACAGGAAGTAACGTCCATAGTGGACTATCTCATGACTTTGAAATAGGGGGGCACAATGAAATATAAAACGCAAAAGATTGCTTATTACTTTTTCGCCGCTGCCATGTTGCTACTGACTCTGCAAATGGTGTACGGCTTCATCATGTTATTCGCCCGCATCGGAATGGATGGCTTACATGACTGGATTCCATTTAACGTAGCAAGAACCACCCATATCAATCTCCTGGTGGTGTGGCTTCTTACAGGCTTTATGGGATCTGCCTATTACGTAATTCCGGAAGAATCTGGCCGCGAAATTTACGCGCCACGTCTGGCTATTCTTCAACTGGTTTCCTGGCTTACAGTGGGCGTTGTTGCCGTAGCCGGTTTCCACTTTGGATGGTGGGAAGGCCGTAAGTTCCTGGAAATTCCGCGACCGCTGGACTATCTGGTGGTGGTAAACGTTCTTCTCTTTCTTTACATCATCGGAATGACGATCTGGAAAGGGGAACGACATAGTACAACCCAGCTGGTTCTCTACTTCGGTCTATTTACTGCAGCACTGCTGTATCTGCCCGGCATGATCTGGTTCGATAATCAGACCCTGGATTCATTCTATCGCTGGTGGGTAGTCCATCTCTGGGTAGAAGGTGTATGGGAACTGATTATGGGATCGCTGCTTGCTTTTCTATTGATCAAGCTCACCGGCGTAGACCGTGAAGTAGTGGAAAAATGGCTGTATGTTGTCGTGGGCCTTACCTTTCTTTCTGGAATTCTGGGAACCGGCCACCACTACTACTGGATCGGAACACCAGGCTACTGGCTCATGATCGGTGGCATTTTCTCTGCTCTGGAGCCTCTGGCATTTCTGGGAATGGCGATCTGGGCCATCAATATGTATCGCAGGAAAGGGCGAAACCATCCTAACAAGATTGCGCTGTACTGGACGCTGGGATGTGCAGTGATGTCCTTCGTAGGTGCTGGCTTTCTGGGATTCGCACACACCTGGCCTGCAGTGAACAAATGGACTCATGGCACCTTGATCACTGCCATGCATGGTCACCTGGCGTTCTGGGGTGCCTATGCGATGCTGGTTTTTGCAGTGATTTCCTATGTGATGCCCAATATGACTGGAAGGAATCTGATGAATAACATGACCGGATATCTTGCATTCTGGTTTTCCAACATTGGTATGGTAGGTATGACCGGAGCATTCGCGGTGTCTGGCATCGCACAGGTATATCTCGAACGAAAGCTGGGAATGGACTTCCTGGCCGTGCAGAAGGAAATCGTTGTGCATTTTTACGGCGCGATGCTGGCTGCTTCCTTGTTTAGCGTTGGGATTCTGATGTTTCTGTACACATTCATTCGCTACGGTCAGCCCAGCGAAGAGATGGTGGGACAGGATATGCAGGATGATGCAACGGAAATGGGAGCCAATGCATGAAATCCGTGGCAAGCAACAAACTTCCCTATTATAGACCGGTTGGTCGGGAACTGGAAGTATTTGAGCATGCCTATTCCAATCGGTTGCCCCTTCTATTGAAGGGGCCCACCGGCACGGGCAAATCCAGACTGGTGGAATTTATGGCCGCCAGTCTGGAAAGGCCGCTCATCAACGTGGCCTGTCATGAAGAGACTTCTGCAGTGGATCTGCTGGGCCGTTACCTGATTTCCGGTGGCGAAACCCTCTGGACCGACGGTCCTATGTCTCGTGCTGTGCGCGAAGGCGCCATTCTATATCTGGACGAAATCGCAGAGGCGCGACCGGATACCCTGGTAGCCATTCATTCGCTCACCGATCATCGTCGTTCCCTGTTTCTGGAACGAAAATCCGAAGAACTGGTAGCTCCTCCGGAATTCATGCTCGTGGCCAGTTTTAATCCTGGTTATCAAAAGGGAACCCGGGAGATGAAACCATCCACAAGACAGAGATTCGTTTCTCTTAGTTTCGATTACCCCGACCCGGAAACGGAGATGGAAATCGTTGTAGGGGAAACGGGGTTCGAAGGTCCCAGCATCAAAGCTCTGGTTCGTCTGGCCCAGCGAATTCGAAAAGCTCAGGATCTGCCGATTCAGGAGACTATCTCAACCAGACTCATTGTGGATGCGGCTCGATTGATTCAATCCGGTTTGCCCCCCAGACTGGCCTGTCAGGTGGCTATCGCAGAACCATTAACGGACGATCGCGATACGCTGGCTGCTCTACAGGATTTCATCGCAATGCATTTCTGAGATCATTGCAGGGCCGCGCCCACGCACCCCGGATACCGGGCTTTCGCCGGACCTGGGTATAGTAGAGAAAACCAGGCTGGATGCGAAGCGCCGGATGACAGCCAAACCAGGTGGAAATCGGACCAGAATCTGGCAGAAACTAGCCGTTGAAGCACATACCTATCTGGTAGCTAGCAATACTGAAATGATAGCAGGAATATCGGCGACTTAATGAAACTGAAACAAAGATATCGTAGAGGTAACTAAACTGGAACTGGATCAAAAAATCTTTCAGAAGGTATGGAAGACCTTCTTTCGTTCCCCCGAGATCCAGGAACTGGAGCTGGAACGATTTCGCATTCTTGCCTGTCTTCTGGCGGGCTATTCCATCCAGGTATCCGTTTCCGGGGATGAAGGTGGATTCAGAGACGGAGAGATTCGACTGCCTTCTATTTCCTTTCTGGCAGCGCAGAGCAAAGCCCTGCGAAAGCAGCTACGAAGGAGCGACGTAGATCCAGTGAATTCCCTTGCTGCGGATCTGTACCGTTTTAGAATTCTTCAGGCATGCATAGAATTGAAGCTATTTCCGGAAGATCCATTTGTGCTGCGAAACCATTCAGAGAATGAAAGATCCTGTGTAGGCGAGCTGGAGAAGTTAGGATTGGCTCATTTGATCTCCGGTCATCGTTTGCCCGGCGAGGGGGCGATGAAACCTGAGAATGTGTCCGACGGGGATCCGCGAACAGGCCATCGTCAGACCGAGAAAAGCATTCATATGGATTCCTCTATAGACCGCGTTGAGGAAAACAAAAAGGAAATCCAGGACTACACTCTGAACCATAGCTTCGAAAAGATTGAGACTCTGGAAGAATTCAAAGGTAACTGGAGAGAGCTGGACGGGGCGGATCAAATTGAAGAAATGTCAGATGCTCTGGACGAGCTAAAATTCAATCAGGTGATTCGCACTGAAGAAAGTTCCGAAGGATATCTTAAATCCGATCATGCCGGTTTTGCTTCAGAAATCATTGGCGAAACCAGGGGACCGCATCTGTATCCGGAATGGGATTATAAGAAAAGAGCCTTTCGAATAGATCATTGCAGCGTCACGGAATCAAAGCCCGAGAAAGCCGGGGATGGAGCAGAGGCCGTTCTACAAAAAAACCATGGAACATTGCTAAAACTGAAACATGATCTGGATCGAATATTGAATCGATTTTCTCCGGAGCCACGGCAGGTACAGGGGGATGATATCGATCTGGACGCAGCGGTGGAATATCTGGTGGATCGTTCCATCGGACATACTCCATCCGAGAGATTGTACAGAAAAAGACGCAGAAATATGCGCGAAGTCGATCTATTGCTTTTGCTGGACAACAGTCTATCTACAGATTCCTACAGAAATGGAATTCGAGTGCTGGATGCAGAAAGGGATGGAATGCTTCTATTCGGTGAGGCGCTGGCGGATGCCGGATTGCCATTTGCCTGCTACAGCTTCCATTCAAAGACAAGGCATAACTGTCAGGTAAGTAAGTTACATGATTTTGAAGACTCCTGGGCGGTATCCAGAAATCGTCTGATGGGTCTCGAACCCAGAGGCTATACCCGGATTGGTCCGGCGCTGAGACATGCTATATCGATTCTCTCGGAGCGATCTGCCAGGCATCGATGGATTGTTCTATTTACGGATGGGCATCCCAATGATTACGATCGGTATGAAGGCAGGTACGGACAGGAAGATGTGAGGCATGCTATCCAGGAAGCTGACGGTGAAGGAATAGGAGTCCATCTATTGTCCTTTGACCGTTCCCGGGATGTTTTCGGTTCTTTTACCAGGTCTGCCCTGAATCTAAGGCGGATGCCAGAGCTGCTCATGTCTTTTTACAGTCGTATAGCCGGCAATTGAATTGAAAATGAAATGCAACCGGCTGATGGTGACTATGTGCCGGAAAGCGAATTCTGGAATAGAGTACCTGAAAGTTGCCGTGATCGATTGCAAAGGGTGGCCCGACGACTAACCGTGGAAGCCGGGGAGACCGTGTTTCTACAGGGAGATCGATTTCGTGGACCTTATGTCATTGATAAAGGAATCTTCAAGATCTATCAACTCAATGAGGCTGGCAAAGAAGCCATCTTAAACTTCTTTTTTCCAGGTTCTATTATTGCTGCCCTGCCAATGCTAAAGACGATGCCGGTGTATCCTGCATCCTGTGAGGCGGTCCGGGACGGTGCGGTAATCTACATACCGGTGGATGAATGTGTTTCGCTTATGCAGAAGCATCCGGAATTGAAGCAATGCTTTCAGGAAGACTTCGTTTCGAACGCCGAATTCTTCAAAAATAAGACGACCCTATTAATGCTGCATACCACGGAAGAGAGAGTGATCTTTTTTCTGGAAGCTCTGGGAGCGGCGGATCGGGAAGTCTACTTGAACATCCCTAAAAATCAGGTGGCTCTGTATCTTGGTGTATCTGCGGAAGCCTTCAGCCGGGCTTTTACTGCGCTTAAGAAGCAGGGACGCATTACAGAAAACGACGGCTACGTGCGCCTCCTGGAACCGCAATAACCCTGGCAGTACTGCCTTTTCTTTTTTCTGGACGAGCATCGAATCGTCTCTTAAACATTTCTGAAAAATCACCGGTCCTTGATCTGTAGCAACGTCCTGCAGCGTATGATCGGCTATATTTAAGAATATTATCCGGATAATATTCTCTGGAGAGCATCAAGAATAAAGGAGAGAAAATGGAACAAAGACAACAGCAATTGTTCTACCCGCCAGGAGGGATCTTGATATGGATGATCCTTTCCATTGAGTTACTTACTTTCATCCCGGCATTGATTGCATTTTTCGCCTATAGAAGTCAGGAAATAGATTTGTTCATTCGTTCATCCGGTCATCTGAGTCTGGGAATCGGCACCATTAATACGGCCATTCTGATTGGCGGTGGCTGGCTGGTGGCAGAAGGGATTCGTAGACTTCGCCTGAATCAGAAGAGCCGTGCATCCAGAATGATATGGCTTGGAGCAGTTGCGGGGATTGCATTTCTTCTTTTAAAGGGTTTCGAGTATTATCAGAAACTGGATAGCGGCTATGGCCTGAACTACGACACATTCTTTACTATGTACTGGCTGATTACAGGTTTTCATTTCCTGCATGTGGTCGTAGGCACTGTATTACTGGCAATGGCTGCGAATGGAATCCGAAAGGAGCGATACACGGCCACAGATCATGACGATGTAGAGACCATCGGGATATTCTGGCATATGTGCGATTTGATTTGGATTCTGGTCTTTCCATCGCTCTATATTCTTTCGCGAGGAGGATTGCAATGAATCGATCTTACAATACCTTTGTATTTGTGGCACTTTTGATCTTGATAGCGGCGATGTACTTCTTCGCTGAATTCAGGGCAGCTTCCGTATGGCTCATTCTGGGAGTTAGTGCAATAAAGTTCGCACTGGTTTCTCTGGAATTCATGGAAGTGAGGAAAGCACATCCTTTATATGGAACCTGGCTACTGATTCTGTTCTTCTTTTTCGCTGGAGGACTATTATGGTTTTTATGATGAATTGATCCAGATCAAGGATCAAGTCCCGAGACCATGGTATATGAATAGCTCATCAGTCAGATTGCATTTTCGCAGATTCAGCCAGATCCTGGGAAATCCTCCCACAGCGTCTGATTGATCTCGGGGATGCAGTCGCTACCTGCAAAGGAACTCGAACAAAGGGGATCTTGCCGGGGACCACCCGGCATTTTTTTTCCCATGGTGCCGACCATCCATCGAACGACCGCGCGGGGCCCTGGCTGGTGACAGCCACTTCTGAGGGGCTCCAGTCTAGGGACCAATCCTTCGCGCTCAGCGCCTACTTGAAGAATTCATGGTAACTCCCCAAATAGCTGTTTAATTCCTGCACACGGTCCTGGCAGTTCTCAGTACAGTTCTCCAGGGCCTGGATCTTTTTTCGCAGCGGGCCCAGATAAGCATGAAGCTGCTGATGCTCAGGTCCTTTCATTGTGCACTGTTTGAGCAGAGTATTAAACTGACCATTCAACTCCTGGGCCAGAAGTGCAGGGGGCTTCGCATTCTCTGAGGCCATCCGCTGCATTTTGCGAATGGAGCCAGTAGTGGCCTGGTCTGCCTGCCATCGCTTGCCTTCGTTTAGTTGTAGCCCGGATTCTCTGGCATGGTGTCCGTCCTCTGGTCCTGCAATTCTCTCCGGATGATTCTCCCCATGGTTTTCGAAACCATGGGGCTCATGCTCTGTGCCACACCCAATTGCGAATGCAATGACTGCCAGAGCAATACTGGTTATTAATCCAGTTTTGGATGCCAGTTTAATTCCTTTCATAGATTCATCTCCTAAATTTAATCTGCATTTCTCTCCTGGTCTGTCATGGAATTCAGGCCAGGGTTCCACTAATGGCTCATACCCAGTAGCTGTCGCAAGCCTCGGCTCTCCTGGAGTAGATCCTTCAGGGTATATCCGTCCAGAACCAATAAGAAGGCCGATAGGGCTTCCTGGAGAATACCTCGAAGTCGACAGGAAGGTTCTATCTGGCAGCGTTCCTTCGTGTCTTCCCCGGCAAAGCAGGGCACAATGGTCAGATTCTGTTCAGTACTGCGCACAACCTCTCCCAGGGATATTTCCTTTGGCGAACGGCTCAGGGTAAAACCTCCGGATTTTCCTCTTAGATTTTGAAGAAAGCCCTGCTGGCCCAGAAACTGGACCACTCGCATCACATGATTTCTGGAAATGCCAAACTGATGAGAGACCTCGCCTACTGTAGATAGTTCCGGGGCCTTAAGCGAAGCATGGATCAAGATTCGCAGGGAATAATCGGAAAACGTGGTAAGCTGCATTGTCATTTCCTCCAGTTCTGGCTGAGCCCTCAGAGATAATTCCAGGTGTTTCCGGATGCCACCAACAAATGCCATAACCGAACCAGATTGATGCCACCTGCCCGGTTGGCCCGGGCCATCCATAAAACGTGCATCATCTATATAAAATGACTGGTCAGGCCCCATAAGATGTATATAATATACATCTTATGGGGCAGTCAACGAAAAAGCCCGATTTGCAGGCATTTCCGGGGCCCGGTCTTTCTGACATCAATAGCTTCCCGGAAAGGTCTGGTCCTCCAGCATGGGCCAGCTGCGAAAGAGAGTTTTGTTCTCCAGATCGGAGTGCTCCTGCAGTTCCGCACAAAAGGTCTCCAGTAAAACGTACAAACCGGACTCCGTTTTATTGGCACTTTCCCTGGCGATCTGGTCACGAAATGCCTGGAGAACTTTCAGATGCTTCATATGGGTGCGATGATCTTCGCGCATGTGATCACATGCAAGGCGAAGGGCCGGTTCAATCGCCTGGCTTGTATGTTCCAGTCTTGATAGAATCAGAGGGAAAACCAGTCTTTCCTCCATGCGAAAATGAATTAACAGCTCATCCGACATATTCTCCAGAAACCGTGCCAGCGGATAGTTATGACTCTGAACTGCCAGAGAGCGCAGGCCGGGAAGCAGGTTCTCCAGGAACCTCGAATGATCTCTGGAAAGTTTCGAGACCAGGTCAGGCATACTTTGTGGTTTTTGCTTTGATTTTTCGCTTTCCAGTTGCCATTCCATTTTTTGCTTCCTGCCTGCGATACTATATTCTGCGAAATCTAAAATTACCTCTTGAGCCTTATCCTGGCATTGATCTGAATCAAGGCGCCGCCGTCAGAATATGGCTTAAATATTTGGAGAAGATCGCAAGGCTGGTGACCCGGGAGCAACCGAATACGCTTCGAACGCATCTCGAACCAGTGATCATTTAAAAAAGTGAACGAATAAAATTAAACAGAAGGAGATTGGCATGAGCGAACAAAACATTCTGGACGTTACCGTTCTGGAACCGAGAGAAAAACATCCCACAATATTCAGTAGGTTTAACGAACTCAAGAAGGGAGAATCCTTTATTATCTACAATGACCACGACCCGCGGCCTCTATACTATCAGATGCAGGCCGAATTGCCCGATGCATTCGGATGGGAATATCTGGAGGAGGGGCCGCAGTTTTTTCAGGTGAAGATTACCCGTCTGGGAGAAGGTACACTTGGTTTCGGCGGCGGATGTTGTAGTTAAATCAAATTCATGCTGGTAAAAGGTCAGCAGACAGATGGTGCTTATCGCCCATCCTCTGTTGATCCCACCGGTGAGAGATGTGGCCTTACGGAAATCTCGAGAATCAGGGGATCAGGTATTCAAAAAAGCCCGATCCATAGAACGGAACGAAGAGGGAAAGATGAATAATAAACTCATGGTGGATGGCGATACCAGGATAGCAAAGATCATCGCCCACCCCGGTGCAATCGAAGCTCTGATTGCTGTTAGCAGTCGCTTCAAGAAACTAAAAAATCCGGTGCTGCGAAAGGTTATGGCCGGGCAGGTAAATGTGACCATGGCGGCTCGCATTGGTGGTGTGTCCGTAGATGAGATCCTGGACTCTCTCGAAAGAATTGGGCTCAAGGTATCGCGGTATCGGAAAAAGGATTCCAGTGGTGCTCCGAGCGCTTCAGGCGAGTCAGAGTGGAGTGAGGAAGAAAAGCAGCTCTTTTTCCAGGAGTATGGGCGTATTGAGCCCCAGCGGATCTATTATCTGGATGCTCGCCCTCTCCTTGAGAAAGGCAAGGAGCCTCTGTCGGCGATTCTTCAGATAGTGGCCAGGATGAAAGCCGGAGACGGTTTATGCATTCTCAATTCATTTTCCCCCGAGCCTCTCGTTCCACTTCTGAAAAAGAAGGGATTGGATGGCACGATAGTGGAAGTGGATCAGGGTTTTGAAGCCAGATTTATTCAGAGGGATGCCTATGGCCTTAATCCCACGGCAGGGGCAGCTTTTGACAGCGAAAAGCCCTCTGATTCTATGATGAATGCCGTTACGGGAAACCAGCAGCAAACAGCTTCTTCTATGACAGAGGTGCCGGCTGTGGATCGCCTCCAGCAAGAAGTGGATACTTGCAGCAATCCTCTGGTTATCAAACTCAACGTTGTGGGGCTTTCGCCTCCGCAGCCCATGATGAATATCCTTTCTCGATTGCAGCAAATGAAGGACTCACAGGTGCTCTACGTTTTTCATGAGCGAGAGCCCAGATTTCTGTTTCCGCACCTGGCAGAACAGGGGTACGATTATAGAATCTCCGTGCGAGACTCGACAGATGTTCGCCTGTTAATCGGTCGAAAACGATGATACTACAAGCAAGGAGCAACCATTATGATCTGCTGCTCAGCAATTTTGCCGTTAGCCTGGTAGGCTGGATGGCCACTGCGGCCGGAGTATTGCATTTCCAGGATGCTTTTGAAGGGCATTATTATCAAGCCTCCCTCATCGCACTATTGCATACATTTACTCTGCTAACCATAAGCCCTACCATTCTAGGTGTGCTGTATCAGTTGCTTCCTGTGGTCGTGGAAGGCAGACTGGGCAGTCGAACTCTTGCATGGACAACGTCGCTTATCTGGTGGTCAGGGGCCACGGGCTTTGTAATAAGCCGATTGTTCCATCCCGCTTTGATGCCCGTATTTGCCGGACTGCTTTTTACAGCAATCTTGACTCTTATCGTGCAATTGATCTGGACCACCGGAAAGGGACACTGGAACAGCTTGGCGGTACAGGTACTGGCTGCAACCGTGTGGCTTCTGGTGATGTCTGTGTCCGGCGCTCTCATGGCCTCCGGCTACTATCCCGTCTCGGCCATGCGATTTCTACAATGGCATGCATGGACAGGTGTCCTGGGATGGTTTTCCTTAATGATTGTTGCACTGGGAACCAGACTGGTGCCCATGTTTATGCTCAGTCACGTATCCGACGGATGGGCCCGGGTATCAGGTTTCATTCTTGTTATCGCTCCTGTGATTCTTTTTGGTGAGGCTGTTCTGGAAGAAAGGGGCTTCGCCCTCGCGGTGCTGCTCCTGGTTCTGGCCAGCTATGCCGGCTTTTGCCTTTACCTGATTCAATGTATTCGAAAGAGGATGCGCAGAAAACTGGAATCGCCTATGCTTCTGTTCTTTAGCTCATTTCTTTTTCCGCTACTTTCTCTAGCATTGATTTGGGGAAGTTTGCTTCCCGTGGGACTTTTAGAAAGTTCCATGGAGTCCTATAGTCTGGCATTCGCTGCCATGATTCTGATTCTCCTCGGATTCGTGGGTAGTGCAACCCTGGGTATGGGATTTAAGATACTACCCTTTATGAGCTGGATGGCATTGCAGTCTGGTGGTGGAAGAACAGGCGGCGTTCCGTTGCCACAAGACATTGGCCTGCGCTGGATTCCAGGAATTATATTTTTTGTGTATCCTGGCTCAGTTCTCGCTCTAGCTTCAGGTGTCCTTTTTCCCACCATTAGACTCGTCGGAGCTGTTGGCCTAATAGTTTCCATAGCTCTATATTCGTTTTATTTCATTCATCTGCTATTGTTTCTATTGCGAAGGAGGGTTCCATGAAAGGCAAAGAAGAGCTCAGAAATGAGAGATTCATAAGATCCAAAAACGAACTTACAAACAGATCAAAGGAAGCTTTCAACGAATCAACGGACAGACCGCGCCAATGGGCACGGAAAAAAGCAACAGAATCAATAGAGCAATCTATTAGAGAGAAGTTACGCAGCATTCTGGATCCGGAGGTTGGCATTAACATCCTGGATCTGGGGCTTGTACGTAGAGTATCGGCGAACGATGAAGATATTGAGATCGAAATGACACTGACTTCACCTGGATGTCCTGTGGGTCCCCTCATTCTGCAAGAAGTGGAAAATGCGATCAAGGCATCGTGGCCGGAACATGATGTACTGCTTTCCTTGACGTTTGATCCTCCCTGGTCTCCGGAGCGAATATCCCCGGCCGGGCGAGAGGCACTTCAGATTTAGCCGGTTTTTCTGGATTTCGCACATCCAGTTGATAACTATCAAGGAAGGCATCTCGCTTTATGATATTCTTAAGCTCAATACCGGGAGTCTGACAAACTTTATATCGTTCGCTTCCCGGGTTTGCAAATGTCATGGGACGGTGGAACAAATTTCGAAGGGCCAATGGGCTGATAATTTCTCAGCTGGTAATCGCAAGCTTTCTTACGGCCAATGCGGTGCCGGCCCTTCATTACTGTCCCCGGATCGGTTCAGTCCCCCGGAATGCCCATAGTCTACAGGAGAGTTCCAGACCCTGCCACAGTAGCGAAGCTATAAAAAGCGATGCTCATTCAGACAGGGAGCATATCGGGCCTGCAGAGGGAAGCACCGAAAATCCAGATCATGACCATGATGTTTGCCCGATATGCCAGGGGTATCTCTCTATTCAGGATCTACAGAATGCCGATTCCTGTACACTTAACATCTACTCAGAGCCGAGCTGGAACGCTCTTCTATCGCCTCCAATAACGATTGAAGCAAAGCGTGTAGCGACCAGAGCCCGGGATCCTCCCTCAATGCGATTCGCATAATCGCCACGGGGCCCTCCCTCGAGGGTCCCATTTCAACAGTTTATCCAGAGAGGGAAATTATGAAAAGAATTCTTACAGGCGGAGCTCTGGCTTCTTGCCTGCTGTCCATTTTGTATGTCCGGCCCATTCAGGCCGACACCGGGCTCTGTTGTCTCCATTGTGGTGGCAATATGCCCTTGAATATTGTGGGAGCCGGAATTCCGGAAACCCATGAATTCAGACTGAAGATCAAGCCCATGCATATGAGTATGCGCGGTCTTCAATCTGGCTACAGTGATCTTTCGAACGAGGAAGTACTTTCGCTTCCTGCCGGTATGAGCATGTCCATGGATGCCAATACCATGGCCATAAACAACAGAGTCATAGGAGAGCTTACGGGAAGAAAATACATGGCTGCGCCACAGCGGATGTACATGAACATGTATGACATTTCCCTGGGCTACAGTTTTTCGGATCGATTCGCAGGCATGTTGATGACCATGTACCAGGAGAAGTACATGAAAATGAAGTTCAATTACATGATGCGAAATATGCTTGGCAGATCTCATTACACAATGAGGACCTCGGGTATGAGCGACACCATGCTTATGGGAAAATATAGAGTCATGGAGGATGACTCCCTGGCTCCCACGAATCAGCTATCTCTCATAGCCGGGCTGAGTCTCCCTACAGGTTCCATCGATGAAAAGAACAGGAATCATCCTCTGGGTAATCCCACGGCGCCATTAACGCTTACAGATTTCAACAACACCGCACCGGATAGGCGAAGTGAGCCCATGCCATATTCCATGCAACTCGGGTCTGGAACCTTCGATCCAGTGGCCGGCATTGCTTATCAGGGCTCCGCTTCGCCTTACTGGTGGGGCGCCACTATGCTTTATATTGGTCGAGCCTATCGTAACAAGCATAACTATGCACTGGGAGACTTTTACAGATTGGATGTCTATTTCATGTATCAATTGTATTCCAACGTTGTGGCTCATCTGCAGTGGAATTCGCAGTGGCAGGGAGCCCTGCGCGGTGAACATGAAGAAGCGTATCGCGGGGAAGCCGGACGAGCCATAGATGGTAACCTGTTTTCTGAATACATGAGCCCGGCCTGGGATCCTGGAAACTATGGAAGCGAAATCCATTCGGTCACGGCTGGAATTCAATGGCAGCCAGTGCCGCTACAAATTCTTGAGCTTTCCGTGGCGGTTCCTGTCATCCAGAGGTTCAAAGGAATTCAGATGCCGCGGGAGTACACTGTAGAATTGGCATACTACGTGGAGATTCCCACCTCTGGCAGCGTAAGGCATTCGAAACCGTCGGATGCACCGGATCCCCTGGGCTTCTAATGGTATAAGGTCTTGTTCGGCATGCATTGGCCGAACCGGGCCGCCAGTAAACCGATGAACCGTCCAGGAAAAATACGAGGCCAGAAAAAATCACCCTCGCGGCCTGGCCTGCAAGATGTCCGGGTGCCCGAGCTTTCCGTTCCCGGGAGGATTTCGATTTCAACTCGGATGCTTCCTGTCTTATGGCTTAACGGATTGATAATTCTGATGATACTTTCTATTTCCAGCCTTCGCCCACAGGTTTCCGGATCTTTGTCTCCAGAGGATACGGACGGCGGGCGGAGATTGTTTGAACATGTTTGCGGAAAATGCCATACACTTCCCAATCCCAATCAGAAGGTTCCCGGAGGCTGGACCGTGACTGTTAGACGAATGGAAGGATATCGCCGGCGACAGGGGATGCCCGCACTTTCGGCCCGGGAGCTACGAGCCATTCGAGATTACCTTGAATATAGAAATGCCCCCTGAAGGGCAATGCTCTGGTATATGCGGTTTGTGCAGGTTCGATCATGGCTCTTGATCATCTAACACCACAATGTGCCTCACCTGTATGAATTCAGTGATGCTTAATACCATTCCAGTTTGGTCATGAAAAAGTTAATCTATATTATCATGGCTCAACGGTGCCGCGGGCTGCCACTACTTCAGTATGAAATGAGATATTATACAACTCAAAGGACAAAGCTATGTATGGTCCAGTAATGCAGAAGAGACCCTGAAAGAACAAACAGATGCCATATAGCATGATGGGCGCGAAGTGAAGACCAGAAATAGAATGCCACTCCAAGGGTATAACTTAGACCTCCTGCTACCAGTAGAACCAGTCCGGCCGGTTCCAGTCTCTGCACGATTTCAGAAACACCCAGTATGGCCACCCAGCCCATTGCCAGATAAAGCAATGTGGCAATGGTATCAAATTTATGGATGAAAAAGGTCTTGTACATGATCCCGGCCACTGCTGCAGACCAGATAAATACAAATAGCGGCCATCCCATCCATGGATGGTCCCGAAGTAAAATCAGACTGAACGGAGTGTAGCTGGCAGCAATGAAAATATAGATCGCGGAATGGTCCAGCTTTCGCAGAAAGAACTTTATCCTAATCCGCTGGATGCTATGATATAGAGTGGAAGCAGCATATAAGAAAAGAAGAGCGAAAGAAAATATGACTGAAGCAAGGAGAGTGACTTCGTCCTCTGTTCGAAAAGCCTTAAATAGGAGCACGATGCTGGCTGGAATGCTGACGAATAGACCCATACCATGGGTAAGAGCATTCCATGCCTCCTGCCTTTTGCTGGGTAGGACTCCAAATAGATCTGTTACTCGCATGTCCATAGGAACGCCGGTCCTGCATTCGGTTGCATATTTTCGCACGGCTGGCCGTTCTTTTGATACATATCAAGGCAGGATTTTCTGTCCTGAGCGATAATGATGCGCGGAGGCCAGAAAATGAAACCTTGCAGCGCCATCGGGACTTTATGGGGAATATCGATACTTGTTTTCGCAGGCGTCTTGTTTGCTGAGTCAGGAAATGTCGAGTCAGGGGATCCAGAAACCACCATGTGGAAAAATGCCGGCTATGAGGTGCCTCTGGTGGTGAAACGTGCTCCTGATGTTCATCTGAGAGGCATGGATGGTTCCGACGTGAATGCATCATTGCAGGATCGTATTGTCATTTTGCATTTCTGGGCCACCTTTTGCGCTCCCTGCAGGGCGGAAATGCACGAACTTGACCAGCTACAAAAGCATTTTAAACGCGAGAATCTGCTGATTGTTGCCATTTCGATAGACAGTCATGATGGGGCGGTAAAGAACTTTATGGAGCGAGAAAAGCTCCGTGACATCTTGATCGTACGTGATCCATCTACTGCGCTCAGGGATTCCTATGCAATAGATGCTATTCCCATGAGTTATGTAATTGTAGACGGACGAATTAGAGCTCGCATTCGAGGGACTGGAAACTGGGCACCGAAGTTCTGGAAGGCGATGCTGGACAGGTTTCTGAATATTTCCTGAATGGGTATCCGCGAAAAGTCAGAAGCCGGCTACTGCTCGGATCCCAGACTCAGTAACATCAGCTCGCTTGCAGCAGGAAATACTACCGAATTCCATGCATGTTCCCGTTCTTCATCGCTTGCTGATTCATGGTATCGTTTTCTTATTCCGTGGCGGGACAGATCAATATGGACATCGCATTGTAATTCTCGGTTCTTCAGACTCAATCGGGCGCAATGGAGTGGGCAACCATCAAGCACCAGAATGGGGCGGCCGGAGCTGGCAGTGTGAACCAGGGATTGCACCCCCGCACCGACGCCGGCGATGCAGGACATTTCGGCCAGTTCTTCTCGATCTGCGCGAAGAGCCAGGTCATTGGCCAGTTGAGCTGCACTGGAGCATCCAGAACAGGAATAGACCAGAGGCAGTTTTCTGTATCTGGCCAGAGTTGCACGCCGGTCAATAGAGCTGTCTTCATCTCGCAATACCATCCCATTATTTTACGGCCATCCAGTATTGCGGTAATTGATCTGCATCAATTCCTGGTCAGAATTTGGTTTAGGCGCAGGTCCAGGGAATAACTCAGGTTGCTTCGCAACCCTTTCGTCTGGCAGGGTTGCAGTGGATCGGCATTCAGCCTCTGCCCATCTTTAGAAATCAAAGGAAGGGGACCGATGCGCTCCATTGCGAGCGTCGGTTCATCCCGGGGAGTCCTGGCTCCTTCATTATCCAATGTTCCAACGCGGAAACGCTGCACCAGCTCAATCGGTGACCCTCTATTGTTGCATCCTTTTGACAATTATCAAGGCACCGGACGGCGGCATGATGTAACCTGAAGCATTATGAAATCAAAGAATAAATCCGGATACGGTAGTTCCTGGAATTTCTCCAGGTTCAGGAAGTGTATTACTGAACAGGGTGCCGCCAGAATTGTTCCTTCGCTTCGAAGGTTTCGGGGAACGAGTAGATGGCAGGCATTTCTACTGGCAGCTCTGCTGATCCCTGTAATGCCCCTGGCTTCCGAGCCCGGCTGGAGCGACGGATTGACGATATTTGGATTGGCTCGCATTCGGCCGGAGTTTCATGGAAATTCGGATTTTAATCGAAAGACAGACGATGCCAATGAGTATACCGGCAGCATTGTTCAATTCGGTCTGGAAAAGAAACTTTCGTCGGATACATCCATTGTCTTAAGAATTCAGGATTCTCGTCTCTGGGGAGGACATCCTGGATCGGATAACGGATTCAGCACCGCAAACGATACCACTGAAGATTCTCTGGATATGCGAGAAGCCTATATTCAATCCGACAATTTGCTCGGCCCGCTGGGGATTCGCTTTGGGCGCCAGATGCTGGCCTATGGAAGCGAAAGGCAGATAGGCAAGGTAGGATGGAGCAACGTAGGTCGCAGCTTTGATGCCCTGGAGCTACACTGGCAGTGGGGAGTCTGGAAGGCGTCCATGGCCGGAGCAGTGCTTGCGGAAGAAGACAGCGATGGAGGCGGTAATGGTACTCATGTGGGACGGTCCAATCCTTCGGGTATTCAGTTTAACTGCGATCCCACGACGAAACTCTGTACCGTAAGGTCCAGCACGGCCCGGGAACTGGATGATGCCTATCTCGCCGTCTTCTACAACGAAATTACCCTGCATCCGCAATTTCAGCTGGAGCCATACTATATTGGTGTCTACAAGAAATGGATTCCTGCCAGCGTATCTCCTTATCCGGGTATTCCCGTGCCGCCGAAAGCCAGGGACAGGCAGAGGGATAACCTGCACACAGTGGGACTGCGAATTACCAACAAGACCGTAAAAGGTAAGAGCGCTCATCCATTATTCGATTATTCTCTGGAAGGCGCCTACCAGACCGGATTTAACGGTCAGCGCGTACAGGCCGGCTGGGACTGGCTCAATCAAGTAGATGCCACCGGAAATCCTGTCTACACCGAAAGACAGAGGTATGAAGCCTACGCAATTTACGCTGATTTAGGATTCAAACCTGTGGAGTTTCTTCGCATCGGATTGGTGGGAGACCTGGCCACCGGAGATTCGAATCGCACGGATGTAGCCGTAAACACCTACACGCAGCTTTTTCCCACGAATCATGGGCCCATGGGAGATATGGACCTGGTGGGCTCCAGGAACCTTATTGCTCGCGCGCTAACTCTGAACTTCGATCTGGGAAACTATGGAGGTCTTAAACTGGCATACTGGCACTTCAAGAAACATAAGGCTCAGGATAGCTACTATAACAATGGAGGTGCCATTGCCAGGGATGGTGATGGAGAGCTGTCCAGCACAGAAACCACCAGCAATGCACGGTATGCATCTGTGGTGGATGCTTCGGGAAAAATAGCCGAAAACTCTGTGGCCCAGCTGAGTTCGCAGCTGTTTCACGAATACAACGTCACCTACTCGATCGAAGCCAGCCAGCTAAAGTTCGATGTTGGGTACGGTCAGGCTTATGCTTTGAGCTCCATTCGACATAGAATAGACGAATCCTTTGACCGGCCGGATCTCAGGGAGCCGGCATTCGATCCACGTAGCGATTTTGGCTACTTTATGGTTACTGCGAAATTTTAAAAAAAGGGACGTCCGATATCTCCTTCGAATCCTTCCATAAGGTTGATCTCCGGACTTCCTGTGCTTTATCTTCCCCCTCAGACCTCCGCCCGGAGGTCTTTTTTTTGAATCTTGATCTACTCTTGATAGTTATCAATGCCTGGTCTCCATGATCGGTGTAAGCTGAAACCATTGGAGGCGATTATGAATCCCAAGAAATTAATATGGTTCATTCTGCCATTGCTCCTAGGAGGCCTTGTGGCCTGCGAAAAGCCAACGATTGAAGCGGAATTAACCTATGCTCCTAACGTTCCGGCTCCCATTGATCGGGGTCCGGCTCATGTGATCGTCAAACTTGAAACCAGCGAAGTGGAAATGAGACTGGCCGATGGTGTGACCTATACTTTCTGGACCTTTGGCGGAAAAGTGCCCGGGCCTTTTATTCGAATCCGAGAGGACGATGAAGTAGAGTTTCAGCTCAGCAATCACCCGGACAGCAAGATGCCGCATAACATTGACCTTCATGCAGTAACCGGTCCTGGTGGTGGAGCGGTGTCTTCTTTCACTGCTCCGGGTCATACCTCAACTTTCAAGTTCAAGGCTTTGAATCCGGGACTGTATATCTATCACTGCGCAACTGCTCCGGTGGGTATGCACATTGCCAATGGCATGTATGGTCTTATTCTGGTAGAGCCTGCCGGCGGACTACCGGAAGTGGACAGGGAATACTATGTATTGCAATCGGAATTCTACACAAAACAGCGTTTTGGCAAACCTGGACATCAGCCATTTGATATGGAAAAGGCTGTACGCGAAGATGCTGAATATGTAGTATTCAATGGATCGGTGGGCGCATTAACGGACAAGAATGCGATAACAGCGAACACCGGCGAAACCATACGGATTTTCGTGGGCAATGGTGGGCCAAACCTGGTGAGTTCATTTCACGTAATCGGAGAGATCTTCGATCGTGTTTATACCGAGGGCGGCACCCAGGCCAATCAGGAAAACGTGCAGACAACGCTGATTCCGGCGGGCGGAGCTACTATCGTTGAGTTCGAGACTAATGCTCCGGGCACCTACATTCTGGTGGACCACTCCATTTTCAGGGCGTTTAACAAGGGTGCTCTGGGAATGCTCAAGGTAGAAGGGCCGGATGCGCCTATCATCTACTCCGGTAAGGTTTCGGATGAAATCTATCATCCCGAGGGCGGGGCCATTCAGTCCGTGGATGATGAGGTCCGGGCACCCAATCTTACAACCTTGAAAGAAAGAATCGAAGCCGGAAAAAACGTGTATGAGCATAACTGCGCAGCCTGCCATCAGATGAACGGGAATGGAGTTCAAGGTTCCTTTCCGCCTCTGGCAGGTTCGGATTATCTCAAGGATAAACGCGCCAGTATACGTGCTGTGGTCCATGGTTTGCGTGAGCCAATCACTGTGAATGGAGTGAAATACAATGGCGTAATGCCAGCTCTGGGACTCAGTGATTCGGAAATCGCAAATGTTCTAACCTACATCAACAGTCAGTGGAACAACCCTGGATATCAGATTTCACCTGCGGAGGTGAAGGCACAGAGATAGAAGAAGAGATAGAAGAGAGCCCTGCATCTTTCTGCACAGGTGTGCAGGAAGTGCAGGGACTTTGAGCCCGATTCGGGAAAGCAACAGGGAGGTCTGAAATGAGCGCAAAACGGATTCGGTTTATTCTGGCAATCATCATGTTATTCGTACCTGCACTGATCCTGGCGCGAAAAGACGGTCTGGTTCGAGTCCCGGGAGGAATGTTCATCCCCTTTCTCGATGATGAGCAACCCACCAGAATTGCAGCGTTTCAAATTCAGGCCTATCCCGTCACAAACCAGGACTTTTATAGGTTTGTTCAGGCAAATCCTCAATGGGGTCCTTCGCGCAGCGCTGATCTCTTCGCAGACGAGTACTATTTGAAGCACTGGAAAACTCCTTCTGGAAGCATGGCCCAGGTGAAAGGCGATCGAAAGCCGGTTACCAACGTGTCCTATTTCGCGGCCCGTGCCTACTGTCAGTGGGTGGGCATGAGACTTCCAGAAACCAATGAATGGGAATACTCGGCTGCCTTTGCCAGCACTGAGGCTCCCAACGAAACCAGATCTGAATTTTCCAGACGAATTCTAAGTTGGTACGGCAAAACATCAGCTGAACTGAAACCGGTGGGCCAGGGGTATCAAAACGTTCTGGGTATATATGATCAACATGGTCTGATCTGGGAATGGACTGAAGATTTTAATACAGCCACCGTGGGCGGAGATTCCAGAGATACAAAAGAAAGCGCTCTGTTCTGCGGATCCGCGGCCACTGCTGCTGCAGATCCATCGATGTATGCGGATTTTATGCGATATGCCTTTCGGTCCGGTCTGCAGGCCCGATCAACTTCGCGAAACCTGGGGTTTCGCTGCGCCAGTGATCTATAATGGAATTTTACTCGGAGGAAAGTTATGAACCGTAAAATGGAATACGAAATGTTAAATAGGGAATTGCCTCAGGGAGTACTTCCGAGGCAGCCTCAGTATGAAAATCGGGACAGAAGGGGCGCACTGAATGAATCTGCAGCATTCATTGGAGACTTCAAGGGGCTGCTTCTGAGCCTGGCCTGGATTTTAGGTTCGCTCATCGCAATCAGTTCATTGCTGCTTCTGGCATCCTGCCAGGAAAAACCGATGAAGCCCCTGGGGCCATCTATCTATCAAATCGATACTGAATGGATAGATCAAAATGAGAAACCCACACATCTGGGGGATTTGCAGGGAAAGCCGGTGCTGATTTCCATGATCTATACAAGATGCAAAATGATCTGTCCTCGCATGGCCACGGATATGCAGAGGATTCATGATACCTTGAGCGAAAGTCAGCAAGAGAATCTGCATCTGGTAGCCGTAAGCATTGATCCGCAAAACGATACTCCGGCTGTGTTAAAGGAATTTCAGGAACGAATGAAACTTAATGGAAACTGGCATTTACTCAATGGTACCGAAACCGAAGCCCGGTTGCTGGCTGCTGCCATAGGGTTCCAGTTTCGCAAAACACCCGACGGGCATTTTACCCATTCCACCACTGTGATGCTGCTTAATGAGAAGGGAGAGCCGGTGCACAGGAAAGACCGCCTGAATTCCTCTCTGGAAGATATTACCGAAGCAGCAAGTAGACTTACGGATTGATGAGACTTACGCATTGATCTTTTCGCCCACTCGAATCGGGTCTATTCTGTGGATGCGGTGAGGGCTCTAAACTGTTACCTATGTGCCCGGTCTGTACAACCGGGCAGATCCATCGCCGCGGACAGTGCAATACAGGATTACGTTTTCTGGACAGGCATCCCGGTGTATTTCATTTTTAGGATTGCAAAGTCCTGACGCCCATAAAGGGAAGGCTGTTGCAACGCCAAGAATTCCGGGCGATCAATGCCAGTAAGCCCTGACAACACCTTCCATATAGGATTTGAAAAAATCCTGCACCGAGATATCATACACTTCTTCGAATCCGCTTCTGCGCATAAGAATGATCTGCATAATTCCATAAGTCTGGGCCCAGAAGCTGATCATCAATTGACGAGCGGTGAGGGAATTTCGCAGTCGGCCGGATGCGATTTCTCCTGCCATCCAGCGTTCAAGGATATCTCCACAATCCAGAGATAGATTCTGGCACTGAGCCCAGGCATTGGACTCTTCGGTTCGGCCCATCTCGTAGCGATGCCTTTTGCTTTCGTATTCCATTAACAGGGAGAAGAATTCTGGATGATCAATGGAGAACTGGAAAAAGCAATCTCCAAAGGCATAAGCTCCATCGGCGCCCACGGGTCGGCTTAGTTCCACTGCCTCCAGGGTAGATCTCAGCAGGCGCTGGCCTCGGGCCACCAGAGCAAAGAAGATCTCATCTTTGTCTTTGAAATAGAAATAGAGAGCTCTCTTAGTGTAATCTGCGGCCAGAGCCAGGTCTGCGATGGTCAGGGAGTCGAAGCCCTTTTCAAAAGTGATCCGTTGGGCTTCATCCAGTATCATTTCCTTCCTTTGATTTCTGGCCCGACTTGTCCGTGATTTTTCCATGCTACAACGAAACGGATACTTTTCTGCTTGCAAGAAATTTCATTTGTGTGAAATAGTTTTCACTATAGTGAAAAAAAGCTCTGGGCCATCGGTTCTGAGCAGGAGACAGGTGTTCATGGAAGGAAGATCTCTGGTCATCGGGCTAATTCTGGTTCTATGCCCGGCTGTGCTGATTTATCTCAGCTCTCGCATCGAATTACTTAAAAAGATCGGTGTAGTTATTTTGTGTTATTTGCTGGGCGCGATCCTGGGGAACTCGGGACTTACCGGTCCGGATTCGTTGCCACTACAGAAAGGCCTGGCCGAAGGAACGGTGGCTCTGGCCCTTCCCATGTTGCTATTTTCCATGGATGTGCCTGCCGTATTTCGGCTGGCAGGCAAATCCCTGCTCGCAATGCTTCTGGCCGGTCTCTCGGTGGTGATGGTTGCCGTGCTGCTATTTTTTGCCCTGGGAACTTTAACCGAGCATGGGGATGAGTTGGCGGGTATGGCCGTAGCGGTATACACCGGAGGGACTCCGAATCTGGCGGCGGTAAAAACTGCGCTTAGCATTCCGGATGATCTATACATCAAATTCCATACCTACGATACCCTTATGGGGCTCTTCTATCTGTTGTTCGTATTCTCCGTGGCACGTCCATTATTCGGTCGCTTCTTGAAGCCTTTCGATGCGCTGGATCATCAAGCCGACTCCACTCCTTCCGATTCCAGGATGCATTCGGCTGATGCCCCTTCAGATCACAATTCTGCACTCCGAAAGCAGGCCGATTTGGATCTGGATGCAGAGGCTACGGAAATCGCGGAGGCTTACGAAAGCGAAGATCGTCCGGTGGGAGTGGAAGATTACGGAAGTCTGATCTATCCCAGAGTCTGGCCTCCGATTCTGGCTGCCCTGCTATTATCCATGGCCATTGTTGGTTTCAGTGTATTTCTGGGATCTCTATTCTCCGAGAACGTTGCGCCTGCCATTACCATATTGTCTATTACAAGTCTCGGTATCGCAGCATCGTTTGTACCTGCGATTCGCAATATTCGGAAGACCTTTTCAGTGGGAATGTATATCATTCTGGTGTTTTGCGTATCTGTGGCTTCCCTTACGGATGTGGCCGGCCTGCTCAATATCGAACCGGTGATTATTCTATTTATTGCAGGTGCCGTTATTGGAAGCCTGTTTCTACATTCCCTTCTTTGCAAGTGGGCGGATGTTGATGTAGATACGTTTCTCGTCATCTCTTCTTCAGCTATTTGTTCACCGCCTTTTGTTCCGGTGGTGGCATCTGCACTGAAAAACCGCCAGCTCATCGTTCCTGGCTTAACCACAGGAATCCTGGGTTACGGAATTGGAAATTATCTGGGAATATCTATCGCGTATTTGCTGCGAACGCTGGCGGGTTCATCTTGATACATTGAAAAAGAATCTCGAGAAAGGATTCCGGAGATGGGATGAATACTCGTAGGAAACGATAATTCTCGAGGCGAGTTGCGAAATTAGATCTGAAATTAATCTACTGAAAATAGAAATATAGCAATAAAGGAAGCGAAATGAAACTGAACGAGAAAGGAAGAGCAACAGAGGAAATACTGGAGGAACTGCGGGGCATGCGAAGCCTGGATCCAGACTACAAAGATGGAAAGCTATGGAGCCTGGTCTATTATCTGGGAGAAGATTACACTGCATTTTTAAATGAAGCATACCACCTGTTCTTTTCTGCCAATGGGCTGAACCCGGGGGCATTCAAGAGCCTGAAGCAACTGGAGAGAAAGATTATTTCCATGGTAGCTGATATTTTGCATGGCGATGACCAGGTTTGCGGAGTGGTAACATCCGGAGGTACCGAAAGCTGTCTTCTTGCTGTAAAAACCTATCGCGATTTTGCCAGAGCGGAAAAGGGGATTCGTAAACCGGAAATGGTTGTGCCAGATACGGCCCACGTGGCCTGGCTCAAAGGCGCCGAGTACTTTGGAATCAAGTTGCACAGAGTTCCCGCTTTACCCGGTGGCGGCGCAGATGTGCAGGCCATGCAGCGAAAGATTAATCGAAATACCATAATGCTCCTGGGCAGTGCACCGGAATATCCCCATGGTATGATTGATCCCATTCGGGAACTGGGTGAGCTTGCGCAGAAAAAGAATATTCCGTTGCACGTGGATGCCTGCGTGGGTGGCTTCCTTCTACCATTTATGGAGAAACTTGGGCATGATATACCTGAATTTGATTTTCGCGTGCCCGGGGTAACATCCATTTCAGCAGATATTCATAAGTACGGTTTTGCTGCCAAAGGCGCGTCCAGCATACTATATCGCCATCAAAAGCATTTCAATCATCAGGTGTTCGTTTTTGAGAACTGGCCTGGAGGAATATTCGCCTCCCCGGCATTACTGGGAACCCGACCGGGCGGAGCGTATGCGGCAGCTTATGCTGCGTTGCAAGCCCAGGGGGAGCAGGGCTATATGGAGCTGGCAAGAAAGGCCATGCAGGCCACCGATGCTCTAAAGGACGGAATTCGCAACATGGGACTTAAGATAATCGCTGATCCCAGGGCCACCCTTTTCGCCTATCGCTCCGAAGATCCAGCAGTGGATATGTTTGCCGTGGCAGACTTGATGGAGAAAAGGGGATGGTACATTGATCGTTTACAAAAGCCAGATGCCTTGCATGCTATGGTTACTCCAGAACATCTGAACGTTGTGGATAGCTATCTACAGGACCTTCAGGAAAGTGTAGATTATGCCAGAGAGCATCCCGAATTATCCAGAAGTGGCCAGGCGGCAACCTACGGTATGCTGGCCCATGCTCCATTTCGCAAGATGGTTCGCAATGAGGTGCGAAAGATGTTCGCTTCTACGTACTGTATTTCCGGCAAAGATCTGGATCTGGAGCAAAACGACATGTCCGTATCCGATTCGGATGAGGGAAATGGCTCAAAGCGAAGCCTTACCGAAAAGCTGGTTCAGTGGATTGTGGACCGACAGCGAAAGAAGGAAATGCAGTCCCGCTAAGCGGCGGGGAGTCCCTGTAGCTTCTTGATTCAAATCAATGATGATATACGCCGTTTCGCGTGGATCGTCCTGCAAGGTCCTTTTTCGCACAAAAAATTAGACGTAGCGCTTGACCCTGGATAAAGACTCTTTGCACTGAGACTCAATCTCATAATTGGAAAGGAGGGCTGCCTCGGAGGCTGCCTTTTTGCCTTTCCGGGGCCAGGGTTCAGTGCCAAAGATAACAGGAATACTCAGCAAGATTTGGCCGTTGGGCTTACCTATGGCCCGGCATCCACGGGCCCGGTATTACTTCCAGGTTCGGGGCTTTGTATCCGGGGTGGACTTCGAAAGTCAAGGGGGGACATGCCCGGGTCGGATCCGGATTCCGGGTGCATTCGGCGGCAGAATGCTCCTTTTGCTGTGGTTTCTTCTGTATTTTGGAGGTCCGCTCCAGCCGTTGCAAGCGTTCCACGGAATCTGGCTTCCGGCCTTTGGTGCAGATCAGGCGGGTCTGGCCGGAGCGTTCTACAGTGCCTATGGCTCGCCACTGGTTGTAGAAGAGAATCCGGCTTTGCTGAGCCGGGTTCAAGGGCATTCCTTTCAGGCATCTCTTGCCGTGAACCGTGCGACGATTGAATACCGCGACAGATATCTGGATCCGGCCACCGGAACATTCTACAATAACGATCGCACGTTTCAACCTGTAGCCCCGCTGCCTGCGCTGGGGTATGCTTACGGCGGGCAACGATGGAGCTATGGCTTTGCGATTTATGCCCAGGGAGGTGGCGGAGCGGGCTTTGAAAATATGCTGCGCGCCTATCCTGGAGCCGAGGCCCGGTCCGATGGTGTGGATTCCAGCTCCGTGGCCGGAAATCAGAACTCCCTGGCAAAAGAAGAGGTGAACGTTCGATTGGCTCTATTGAAGGCAACACCTGCGATGGCCTATCGTATGGGCTCGCTCAGCCTGGGATTGGGCCTTGATGTGGTTCATGCCACCAAACGAATGGACCGAAGTTACAATCATCTGGAAACAGGAGCTCTTCTTCCTGGCGGGATCCATTATCGATCCGACTCGGCCTGGGCTCTGGGAGCGAAGCTGGGACTGAGTTATGATTTGGAAGATTTGACTCTTGCCGCCTCCTTTACCTCATCCAGTCGATTCTATCTGGATGGGGATCTTCGCGTAGATTCCTATAGTAATCCGGACCAAGTGAGCGGTGTATCTCGCTATATGGAATGGCCGGCGCGCTTTGTTGTGGGTCTGGAGTATCGCCGCGGGCCTTATCGCATTGTTGCGGATGTCAGTCATACTCTGTGGTCTTATTCCATGAATAGTCTTTTGTTTTCATTGGATGCACCCCTTGCCATTACTCCCATCGGTTCTCGCAGTCCATATTTGCGCATGAATCTTCGATGGAGAGATCAAACTGCCGTTAGTGTGGGGATCGAAAGACGGATGGATCGGCTAGCGTTGCGGGCCGGTTACAGCTACGGGGGCACCCCGCAGACTGCCCGGGGATTGAGTCCGCTTCTGGGTACCACGGTGGAGCATCATATCTCTCTGGGCCTGGGCTGGTTTTTCGGTGAAGAAGCACAGCCTTCCAGCGTGGATCTGGCGTTGCAGTATTCATTCCCAAACACAATGAAAGGAGTACCATTTTCTGAATGGTGGCTGGGACATGCTATTCAAACCGAGCCATTGCGACCGGCCCTGTTTGAATTTGAAAAGAGAACCCGGGTGTTCAGCCTTTATCTGGGCCTTTCCTATCGATGGGGTGGTCAATCCAGTTAAAAGAGAGCAGGCCAGGGAGCCGCTTTCCTTGGACAGTACGGGTCATTATGCTTCAGGCGTTGCCAAATAAAGAGGATGCCAGAAACCATATGTCGTCAGTGGAATCATGAGAGTATTGAATAGAAAAGTAAAAACACCACGGAAGAGGAGAATCTTTCAATGAATAATCGCTATAAAGTCGCTGCCCTGGCTTTCGCATCGCTCTGGGTTTTCACAATAGGAGTCTTTGCCTATTTCTTTGTCTTTGGTGTGGGTCGTATGGGCCCGGATGACAGGGAAATCATAAATGTAACCGCCGGCGAAAAGCAATTTCTACTCAAGGAAATGCGACAGCTCCTGGAAGCCACTCAGCAGATCCATGAGGCTCTGGGTACAGGGCAGCGAGAGCAAGCGGCCCTGGCCGCAGAAAGCGTTGGCATGGGTATGGTACAGGAACTGGCCGCGGTGGAATCGACTATTCTTCTAAAGTTGCCGGTGCCCATGAAAGAGCTTGGTCTGGGTACTCATCGAGAATTTGATAATCTGGCGCGAACCATCCGAAGCGATGCTTCCGAAAAGCAGATCATGAAGGAAATGGGGGAACTCATGACTCGCTGCACCGCCTGCCATGCCAGCTATCGTCTACCGTGAAACTCAACATTGACAATCGCGAAGCCAGATCCCACGACGCGCCTGGGGCTCACGGAATGAATTCACCGGAAAATTGAAAAAAAGAACGTAACTACACGAGAGCCTGCTGGTCTGTGATGGCAATCGCAGCACCGCGACGAGAAATCCGTTCACTACATCGGAAAAATTTCTCGCGCTGAATCCGTGAAATCGAGAAATTAATGGGCCAGAAAATGAGATTAATGAGCGAAAAAGAGTCAAATGTATGTGCAACAGATGTTGATTGATTCGGACGGTTATCCATAACTGAATTCTGGAGTTCGGATGGTCATGCTATGAAGTCTCTATTGCTGACACTAACTGTTTCTATTGTAACCTTATGCTCGGTGGCTAGCTGTGCGAATAATGGCTCGAACGACTCGGAAGCAGCGGCTCTGCTGGCTCTGGCATTCTCCGGTCGTGAATTTAGAACAAGCTTTGAAGCTGTAAGCGAATTCGATGGTTCCTACATTGTACCGCAGAACTATCAAAGTGCGGCCACCCATGATCTAACGGCCGAAAGAGTTTATTCGGGCAACTATGCACACAAGGGTTGGATCTATTCTACCGCAGGGGATAGTCATCGCGCCTATCCAACGGTACAGTTCCACAAGCTGGACGGAGGTTCCTTCCGTGGCCTGGTTTACATGGAGCTGGAGGTTTATCTGCAAAACGTAACTCTGCCCACAGGCAGCGGACACTGGTTCAGCTTTATCACGGTGGCCCGTCGAACAGAAGATGCTTTCTGGGACGCAGTCACTGTAAACGTGGGTTATGAGGGCATCGTCCATCTGATGCATGTTCCCACTGTAGGTAAGAAGGAATGGAGCTATCAGAGTACAAGTCTGTTTTTTCCTCAAAACCAATGGGTAAAACTGGGGCTGTGCATATCCATGGATGAGCAAAAAGGATTCGCTCGTGCCTACCAGGATGGGGTGCTTGTGTCTGCTGCACCTGTAAGTGGCTTTGGAACCATTCCTCAGGTCCACTACGGGCTCTATGCCCATAAGGACATGAACCAGGGAATCATCTATAACGATGATTTGCTCATCAAAGAAGTTCTGTTCTGTCCTTGATTTCTACGTTGACAATGCCTCTATGTCGCACTAGAATTCGGCTGTGTCCATAGCTTCTTCCCATTCCGGTGCAATCGGGTTCTGGCGCACATGGTTCGCACGATGCGCATGGTGGCGATATACAGTTGCTATCATGCTTACTCTCTCGCTGGCCGTCTGCGCTCCGGATCAGCAGTCTGATCCGGGTGGGTCCTCAAAACCTCAGCCTACCGACCCGTCTACCTCGGCCGAATCCGGGTCTCGCCCCACAGCAATCCTGCTAGAAGTTAAAGGAGCAATCACTCCTGCCACCACCGATTACTTGCTCAGAGGCTTTCGCGAAGCCCGGCATATAGATGCGGATTTGATTCTGTTGCGAATGGACACTCCGGGCGGACTCAGCTCATCCATGAGAGATATAATACAAGAAATTTTAAATTCTCCTATTCCCGTGGTGAGCTATGTCAGTCCCCCGGGCTCAAGGGCAGCCAGCGCAGGCACCTATATGCTCTACGCCAGTCATATTGCGGCCATGGCGCCCTCCACAAATCTGGGATCCGCTACGCCGGTAAAGATGGGTGGTATGCCCGGAAGTCCTGAAGGGCAGGAAAAGCCATCGAAAGATAAAAATGATAAACAGGACGAAGGCGCACCAGGGGCCGATCCAGGAAAGCGAGAGGGCAATACCGCCATGGAGAGAAAGGTGCTGGAAGATGCTGTGGCCTATATTCGTGGTCTGGCCAACCGGCATGGCAGGAATGCAGATTGGGCGGAGAAGGCGGTGCGCGATGCGGTGAATATTACAGCGGAAGATGCTTTGGATCGAAACGTAATCGATGTCGTGGCTGTGAGTTCAGAAGAGTTGCTGGAAAGGATTCATGGGCGCGAAGTTCAGATGGCCAGCGAAACCTCCAGGATCAAAAGCGCAAATGCACGGATTGTAGAATTCCTGCCGGACTGGAGGCATGAGCTGCTTTCTGTTATTGCCAATCCCAACGTAGCGTATTTTTTGATGATCATTGGATTCTACGGAATCCTGTTTGAGCTTTCGAATCCCGGGGCCATCTATCCTGGAGTAATCGGCGCCATCTGTCTATTGCTAGCGTTGTTTGCTTTTCAGGTACTGCCAATAAACTACGCCGGCCTGGGGTTAATGGTGCTGGGGCTGGGACTAATTCTGGCGGAAGCATTCGTTCCCGGTTTTGGTGTTCTCGGTGTAGGCGGCATTGTGGCTTTTGTGGCAGGATCGGTAATATTGATGGATGAACAAAATTTAGCAGTGTCCCTTCCCATGATTGCAGGGGTTGCTCTTGTGGCTGCCGGATTTCTCGCCTGGGTTCTAACGCACATGGTGCGAATGCGAAAACAGAAATCCATTTCTGGCCGGGAGGAGCTGACAGATCGAGTAGGGGAAGTAACAGCGGATTTTCAAGGACGTGGCCGAGTTCGTCTGGGAGGCGAAATCTGGTGGGCTCAGTGCGAAACTCCTGTGCAGAAAGGACAGAAGGTCCGAGTTCTTTCTGCACAGGGCCTGGAGCTGACTGTTGTTCCGGCAGAAGACCAGTAATCATCTCCGGGAACGTGCATTTCTCGCGCATCGCAATTTTAAATAAACAGGACTGATTTCCTGAAAGAGGAGTTGTATATGACATCGATTATTCTACCGGCCGCACTTGTTGTGGCTCTGCTTGTGCTTTCTGTTCGTATTCTGCCTGAATATGAACGAGGAGTGGTTTTCTTTCTTGGGCGATTTCAAGCTGTGAAGGGTCCTGGATTGGTTTTGATTGTGCCCGGATTCCAGAAGATGGTGCGTGTGGATCTGCGTATAATTACGCTGGATGTTCCCAGTCAGGATGTGATTTCCCAGGATAATGTAACGGTGCGTGTGAACGCTGTTCTGTATTTCCGGGTCGTAGATCCTGAGAAAGCCATCATTCGAGTGGAGGACTATTTCAGTGCTACCAGCCAGCTATCTCAAACTACATTGCGATCTGTGCTGGGCAAACATGATCTGGATGAGATGCTTTCCGAAAGAGATAAACTGAACGACGATATCCAGGAAATTATCGATGCTCAGACTGAAGATTGGGGTATCAAAGTGGCCAACGTGGAGATCAAGCATGTGGATCTGGATGAAAGTATGATTCGTGCCATTGCTCGCCAGGCAGAAGCCGAGCGGGAGCGACGAGCCAAGGTTATCCATGCAGAAGGGGAACAACAGGCATCCGAGAAGCTCCTGGCCGCAGCCAATGTTATGAGCCAGAATCCGGCAGCATTGCAATTGAGATACTTACAGACTATGAGCGATATGGCTCAAAAGAATGCATCCACGGTCGTGCTTCCGTTTCCCTTTGATCTCATGGAAGCTTTCAAAGGTCTGATGACAAAAAAATAGGTATTAACCTCGGAAGCAGAACTATCAGCACCGGCTCGAAGCCCCCTAATTGAGGGGCCCGGGGGGATACGAAGCGAATGAAACATCTCATCTGGATCGCATCTCTTTGTCTGTTGATTGCAGGAAGCTATCTCTGTAGTTTGAAAAACCATACTGCAGAGATAGCCGGATTCCATCCGGCCCGCAATGATAGCCTGGCCAAGACCTTCGCACCCGGATTAAGAGCGGGCGAATATGGGATACCGGAACGATTGCTCTATAGAATGAGCGAAGCATCGGACGGATCCATACATATTGCCTATTTCTTTGTATGGCCCTACGAACGAAATGATTCACCGGGTATTATGCCATGGCTCAGTCGAACGCTCTATACAGATGGGCTTTCTCTGCAGGGCATTCTATTCGGTCCCGGTGATGTGGAGGTGATTTACCTGGTTCTGGAGAGAAATTCCGGGGGCCCGGCGGACGGATACCGTATCAAATCCATGGAATTTGAAACCGCCGGCGATTATGATCCCAGGGATTTTGGTGTTAGCCATCTTCCCGTACAGTATACATTTCCGCTGGAATCTGCGTCAGATTTGCGCGCCGCGCATGGGCCGAATTCAGACTTCCTATCATTTCCGGGATCCAGGCATCTGATCTTTCGCGTGATAAGCTGGAACCATATGTTTGAATGGGAGCCAGCTTCCAGAGCAGGTGCCGAGGAAACTGTGAGCCTGCGGCCCGAGTATTTCTCAGAGGAGGACTGGAATCATTTTGGAATGTTCAAGCCGGTAGAAAGCATAGTATCGCGAAATCGAGCCCATCCAGAATTTGCCCGAGAAGCCGTTCCTATTTCAATTGCGCCAAAGCCAGGTGTAAAAAAATAGGATGAATGGAAACTGGAATCGCTCGTCGGCCTGAGCTTGAGTCTTTATCTCAGAAGAATATACCATACCCGGGCAGCCCTGTGGAGATTGTGGCTCCTGCCGGAACCCAGGCCATGGTGGCTGCGGCCCTTCAAGCAGGTGCAGACAGTATCTACTTTGGCGTTGAAAATCTGAATCTGCGAAACCAGGCCAGCGGAGCCTTTACGCTGGAAGATATGCAATATGTGGTTCGAAAATGCCACCGATTCAAGGCAAAAGCCTACCTTACATTAAATTCAGTGGTCTATGATCGCGATATGCGATTGCTGGATACAGTTATAAATGAAGCGAAGAAATCCGGTGTTGATGCTATCATCGCATCGGACCCTGCAGTCATTCAGAAGGCTCTGGAGTTTGGACTGACGGTGCATCTGTCCACGCAGGTTTCCGTTTCCAATCTTGAAGCCGTGCGCTTCTGGTCCAGGTTTGCAGATGTAATCGTTCTGGCCCGGGATCTGGATCTATCCATGATTCGCAGGATCGTGGATGGAATTAAAGAGCAGGATATTCGCGGGCCATCGGGAAAGCCTGTAAAAATAGAGGTATTCGGACATGGTGCACTCTGCATAGCGGTTTCAGGCCGCTGCGGTATGAGTCTGTATTCAGATCTTGCATCGGCGAATCGGGGAGCCTGTCGCCAGAACTGCAGGCGAAAGTATAAGGTAATCGATGAACGTGGAGTTGAACTGGAAATCGACAACGAATACATCATGTCGCCAAACGATATTTGCACTCTGCCATTTCTAAATCGCGTGGTAGAAAGCGGAATCAGCATGCTCAAGATTGAGGGCAGGAATCGAGGGCCAGACTATGTGCAGAATACCGTGCAGGTGTATCGCCAGGCTCTGCAACTTGCAGCCTCTCCAGGAGCAGAGTTCAAGGAAAATATCCCCCGGTGGATGGAAAGCCTGAAACAGGTGTACCATAGAGGGTTTAGTAGCGGATACTACCTGGGGGAGCGCCAGGGATGGGCCGGAAGTGACGGAAATCAGTCCTCCGTTCGCAAGGTTTTTGTAGGCCAGGTTCGTAACTACTTTTCCAGAATCTCTGTAGCGGAAATCGAATTGCGGACTGGAGAAATCGCGCAAGGTCAGCAGCTGGCCTTTTTTGGACAGACTACGGGTGCTCTTCGTCAGGAAATTCAAGACATCCGGGTAGAAAATAGCAGCGTGTCCAGGGCGAAAGGACCGGCCATCATTACCGTTCCTGTTGATGGCAGGGTGCGAAAAGGGGACCAGGTTTACCGAATGGATACTCATACAGAGGCATCGACTTGAGCTCTGCCGGACGACTGAGCGCATGCATGGTCGGGAGATCCTGTGTTTCCAAGAAGATCATTGCCGGGTCTATTGCCACGGCAGGTTTCGGATATTGCGATAGATGGTGAGAAGACATTAGCCTTATGGACTCTACGAATACCGGGATCGGCGGGTTGTACAGAATTCAGTATAACCGGAAACGTTGTATTGGCTGTGGACTCTGCGCTTCCATTGCCCCTGATCGCTTCATCATGAATGAAAAGGATGGAAGAGCGGTTCTATTACATGCTCGCGGCAAAGGTCATATATTTCAAAGTAAGGTTGCTTCCGATGGAATACCAAAAGAAGCGATAGAGTGCCCTCCACGGGCCATTACGGCCGAAGAGTTATCGCCCAGGGGATAGATACGGCTCGAATAGAAATCTGTTCTCGATGTTCATATGCAAATACATATATCTGGCAAAGTCATCGAGACTGTGGATCAAAGGAAGTACTTCCGGTCGATCCAGCTCATCTTCCAGCTCATGCTGAAAGGCGGCCAGCAATCGAAGATGTCTTTCATGCATGGAATGATCGGCCTCCATATGTCTGCAGGCATACTGTAGGGCCTGCTTCAGTGAACCCGGATCTTCGTGCTCCAGGGATACAAGAACGGGAAATACTATGGTTTCCTCTGTGCGAAAGTGGCCTTTCAGTTCTGTATCCAGAGTCTCAAGAAATTGAGCCAGGGGTTTGTGCTCAGCCTGTCCGGCCAGCTCTTTCATCCTGGGCAGTCGCTTGACCAGAAAGGTCTCATGGTCTGTGATGAGATACTTTACAAGCCGCTCGGCGGGCCATACGCTTTTTTCAGCAAGTTCTCTTTCCAGGTCGTTCAATGGCATATATCACTCCTGCCGCGCCAATTAATTGGACGTTTAGAACTATCTATAGGCCTAAAATAAGTATTTCCTGGAATTCCTGCTTCTCCGGTACAGGTAGTCTGGTGCATTCCTTGTTTTTTTTTTCGGATTTTTCAACAGATTGAGATCTTCTGGCGGCTAATTCACGTCCAGCCAGTGGCCCGATTTGAACGGCCCGGGAACTGTGCGATGGATACCTGTATGTGATTTACATTGAATTCATGGGCCATGGACTCCCGGATGCAGGCTACCCATCGTATTTAAGAATTCAATACACCTTGATTCGTTCGATTTCAATTTTGCTCTGGACCTCGTACATATCGATTCTACGGTCTCGCAGTGGGCGTACGCTTCCGTATTCCCGCTGCCTCTGCAAATCGCTGAGATCTACCTCTGAAATTACAACTGTTTCTGTATTCGGCTCCGCTTCAGAAAGCACCGCCTCATTGGGAAACGGATGATCGCTGGGGGTTAGAATGGCGGATTGGCCGTAGTTGATCAGAAAGCTCTTAACCTGGGGCAGGTTGCCTACATTTCCGGCCAGTACCGTATACAACCAGTTCTCTATGGATCTGGCCTGAGCGCTAAAACGAACCCTTAAATAGGCTTTTCGATGTTCCGTTGAGAAGGGCACGAACAGGGTTTCCATACCAGCAAAGGTCTGCATCCTGGCAAGCTCGGGAAACTCCACGTCGTAGCATATCTGAATCCCGATTCTTGCCATACCGGTATCGAATACTCGCAAGCCTTCCCCCGGAATCATGTTGTAGTATTTTCGTTCGGAGGGCGTGATGTGCAATTTGTCCTGGGTGAAAACGGCACCATCCGGCGTGAAAAGATGAGCCACATTGCGAAGACCATCGGGAGCAACGATGGGATGGGAGCCACCAATAATAAACATTCCGGTCTTTTTTGCACGTTCCCGGAATATTTCAATGTAGGATTCTGTGAAGCCAGCCAATCTTCGCATGGCTTCTCGATCATCGGTTTCTGGCGCCAGTATCAGAAAGAGTTGAGCAGTGAACAGTTCCGGAAAAACCAGAAAGTGGCAGTGATATTCATTGGCAGTATCTACGTAGAAATCCACCTGTCTCACAAACTCATCCAGGGAATGGATGGGGCGCATGAAATACTGGGCCGCGCAAATTCGAATTTTTCTTACCGGATGAGTGACCGGGGCCGAAGAGATGCGATGTCGTTCTGGTTTATACCCTGGATTGATGTATTCTATCAAAGTCGCATAGTTCAGACTTTCCAGGTCCTTACTATAATCCATGTAGATTTCTTTTACATGGTAGCCTACTCTTAGCTGAGGAGTGAGAGTGGGATCCTGAAGCTCTCCCGATACCACTCTTTCAACGTATTGCTCTGGCGTTAATTTGCCTGCATGGGAGCGATAACCGGGTAGTCGTCCGCCCGCAATCATTCGCCTCAGGTTAAATCTTCGCAGCAGCCTTTTTCTTTCCGCGTATAGCTTGCGAGCCACACCCATTCCGCGATAGTCCGGGTCCACGGCCATGTCTGCGCCATACAGAGTGTCCCCGGCCGGGTTATGCGTTGTAAAGGTTCCGTTCCCTGTGATTTCGACAAAAGTGTAGTATGTATCCCGTTCCAGGTTTACAATAAGCGTGGCTGTATAGCCAACGATCTTGCCATCCAGCTCCGCCAGGAACTGACCTTCTGGAAAAGCGGCCAGTTCCAGCTCAAACACCCTGGGTCCGTACATTCCCTCTTCGTAGGCACTGCTATACACCTTCTTCTGAAGCTCAACCAGGGCCGGAATATCTTCCGGTTTCCAGTTTCGAGTGCGTACCGCCGGATTTCGGTTCCCGGCCTGAGGTCGCTTTTTTCCTTCCGCCATAGCGGACGGGATCTAATTCAAGAGCTCATCGGGATAGCGAAAAACAATGTGCACCCGATAATTGCTTCCATCCGGCTTTTCTAGATTGGAAACCCCTGTGAATCGCAAAAGACGTCCTGTCTTCTTATCGTAGATGATATATATCGGATCTGCAAGTTGCCGGATCACTATGTTTGTGGGTTCCATGACAAACATCACAGCATCCCGCTCCAGGAACGTCAGATCCTTCACTTTGTAGATGCGACAGGGAAAGAAGTCCAGCCGATGGGACACAGTGAAATTTCCTGTAAGGGTCTTACCTGCCAGAAGAGACTGCATGTTGGATCGAACAAAATAATCGAAGCCACCATCCACGACGATGGGAGAGGGAACGTTCACAGTTTGAGAATCCTTCCCTTCCGATGAAGAAGGCTTATGATACAGGGTTACCGAGTTTCCGCTGACCCGGGCCCCTTCCTCGAGTCCGGAACGTTTGTCAGACAGATCGAAATTGGGAGCCACTTTGCTCCCTGTGAATACAATTCGCTTCACCGCCATGACTTTGCCCTGGGGATCCGTGTAGGTCACAATGCTATAGGCATGCTTCCCGTTCTGCCAGTGCTCGGCATGGTTTTCAGTGTACATATATTTTCCGGTCTTTATATCGTATGCGTTGGATCGATACCGTACCACCTGCTGGGCTGCCAGGGAGGAGCTGAAACCCAGAAGTGCCAGAATTAATGCCCATTTTGCTGTCGCTTGTCCAATCATGATAAAAAACCTAATACAGAACTTCCCTGTCCGCCACCATTTTTGCGCTTTTCAACCTGTTATCCCGAGTAAAATGCTCTCAGGCCTTTTGCAATGCCGAATTCCCGCCAATGGCGGCTGATGCCTTGTGCTGGCCATGCCTCGGTCGGACCGGGAAACACGGAAAAATCCCGGGCACGGATTCGCCGCTTTTGCCATCTGGCTGATACAGTTCCTGCCCCCAGGAGAATTCAATATGGATTATGTCACCTCTGCTAGCTCTAAAATCTCTGTCCGAGCCCTCTTTCGGACCCCGTTCCTTTTCCTGAATGCCCTCCGCGCGGTCCGGGCATTCATTCGTGGCCCAGGCAATTCATCGCGGGTCCCACTGGTGGGGGCATTCGCAATTGCGGCATTGATTTCTTTCTGTCAAATACCGGTAGCCAGGGACTCTGAGCCTGCGAATGGACCGGGCGCAGACAGCAGGCAGGACAGCAGCGAATCCAGAGAAAGTAGCGAACAGAATAGCAGAAATGACTCCTCCTTGGAAGCAGATGAATCGGAGCAATCCGATAGCTCCAGAAAGGAGGAGTCTACCAGAGACAAATGGAAACCGGAAACACCTGAAACCGAGTGGGAGGCAAAGAATCTACATCCACCTCTGGATGAGCCTATTGTCCTTACCGGAACAACCGGCGAATACAGGCGAAGCCATTTCCACTATGGCATCGATTTATCCAGCGATATTGGAGATCCGGTATATTCGGTGCGTCAGGGCTATGTTTCCCGAATTCTTTACGATGGCTATGGCCTTGGGTACGGTATCTGGGTGCGCCATGCCGATGGAAGGGAATCGAAGTACGGGCATCTCTCCGAGTTTGCGCCGGCTATTGTAGAACAGATTCAGTCCATCCAGCCAGAGATCACAGAATGGCTAACGCTGCGAAAGCGATTTGATCTTCGCTTCTCTCCAGGACAGATTCCCGTAAAGAGAGGAGAACAGATTGCTCTTAGCGGAGATACCGGCTCTGGACCTTCGCATCTCCATTTCGAATATCTGGAAGGTGATCTGATTCTAAATCCCCTGAAACATGGATTGTCCCTGGAAGATGGAAGGGCTCCTGTAGTGGAGTCCTTGATATTGATTCCCTGTGAATCGGGAGCCACTGTGAATGGAAAGGACGCTCCGCTAATCCTGCCCGTAACGGAGAAATCCGACTGCGGGGATCAGAGCCAGGCATGCAGTAGCAGAAAATATGAAGGAAAGGAATCGGTAACGGTTCAGGGAAAAACCTGTCTTCAGGTCAGATACTTTGATCCGTCCGGAAAATATGCCCGACTGGGAATCTCCAGTCTTCGCATGTCACAGGACCGCCGCGACATCTATTCATCTTCCTTTTTAACTCTGATACATTCAGGTTCCTTTCGCCATCTAATGCTCTATAGTGAGTCTTCCCGAATAGGCGGCGGAACTCAATACATCCATAATGCTTTCGATCTTCTTCCCGGTCAATATTCCTTTCTGAGGTCCATCGATCATGGCCGGTTGAGTCCGCCGGATGCAGGGCAGAGTTCCAGGGTAACCGTAGAACTTCTGGATGCTGCGGGAAACAAGTCCCTGGTGGAACTGGAGTTAAAGGGCGCTGTATCTCCCATGGCATTGAGGCAAATTGCAAATAGCGATATGGGATGGGCTCCTTATTCAATGGACGAGCGATTGAAGGATGCCATGAATTCGTCAGCCGGAGTGGGGCGACCGGGAAAGGATCTTACTCTAATAAGTCCCGATGAAAAACTCAAGTTACATGTAGGTCCACACAGTCTTACCGGAGCCGTTAGATTCGAGATTTCCCAGAACGAAGAGGCACCGGCCACTGGAAAGCTCAAGAGGATGTCATCTGTCTATATCGTTCGCGCCAGGAACCTGGATGAACTCACCGGCATGATTTTCAGAGACAGAATTTTTGTGCTGGATCCTGTTCGAATTACAGTGGAAGGTCTGGAGGACAACGATGGTCTTTATCGCATTACCGATTCCGGAGCTCTTTATCCGGTGGCCTACAGTCGAAACGGAATGCTTACAGGTTATATTCGCACTCTGGAAAAATACGTGGTACTGAAAGATCTTTCTCCGCCAGTGATCCGCAGCATACCGACTTTGCGAACCAGAAGCGGAAAACCGTTGCTTCTTTCTCTACGGTACTTCGCAGACTACGGTACCGGCGTGAATGTTAGCAGCCTGAAGCTGGAAGTAAATGGAAAACCTGCGCTGGCCGAGTGGAATCCGGATCGATACGGGTATGAGATCTTCTATCCAGAGGAGATCCTGAAGCCGGGACGGTACAATGCCACAATTCAGGTCATGGACTATGCAGGTAACAGCTCATCCAGGAGAAGCTTTGTTTTTGTTGTAGACTGAGGCCTTGCCTGCATTCCTGAGCGGGCCTGCCATCGCACCGATGGCGCCCATTAATTCTCAGCGAAGATTTAATGGAAGCAACCGGGCTCCGGGTTCTTCAGGTTTCTGACGAATATCGCAATACCTTTGTCTTCTGATACAGGATCGGGCCAGTCTACTAGCACTGGTCCGAGTCAATGTCGCAGGCATCCCCGGTTTGATAATCGGCAGGTTCGGCTCTGGAATCGCCGGTAGCGGGCTTCAAGATCAAATTATCCATTACGTCCTGAATCTGATCAAAGGGCGTGTAACCATAGGAAATCACCATCGCTCGCTGATCCTTTAGATGAACCAGCGCCGGAAATCCAGTAACGCCTACAGCCCGGCCCAGTTGAAAGTCCAGGTTGGTCTGGTACCTTGCCTCATCGCTATTAAAGAATTCGCGGTATTTCTCCCCATCCAGATCGTAGGATTCGGCCAGTTTTACGAAGGTATCTGCCTCGCAGGGATCCTCCCCATCTCGATAGAAGGCGGATTGCACATCGGAGAAGAATGCGAACTCCCTCTGGGGAAGAAAATTTCGAAAGCTTACCACAGCTCTGCAGGAAGGTTCCGTATCGTAGACGAATCCTTCTCTGTCCAGGAAGTCATAGTTGAATGGCTGTCCCGTGGCTTCCTGCACCTGTTTCCAGTGATGCCTGAGGAATTTGCTCAAACGAGCATCCAGGGGTTCGGCCAGCTCTCCCGGACGAAGTCCACCCATAACTGCTTTTAACGGAATTCGGTCCCCGTACACTTCTTCCACTTTACCCAGCACAGGATTAAATCCATAGCACCAGGAGCACATCGGGTCTCCAATATACAGAATAGCTTCAGCTGGTAGATGCATATACTGAATTAGCTACATTATCGAAGCATTGTCCAGAATATTCGTGTAACCACCGAAAATGAAACGTGGAGCTACTCCTTTCAGAAAAAATATACTCTGCGTTTCAGCAGGATCTACTGCAGGCACGTCGATTCGTCTGGATTGCCACTGCTGATTTGAAATCCACATTCATTGAATCGGGCGGGAAATTTCGCTCCATTCTGGAAGTATTTGCCGATCTGGTCCGCAATGGAGTGGAGATTCGACTTATCCATGCGAAAGAGCCAGGAATCCTGTTCAGAAAGGAATTCGACCGTTTTCCTGCTCTGGTGGAGTCCGATCGATTTGAGCGCTTCCTCTGTCCCAGAAATCATTCCAAATGCGTCATCGTGGATGGGAAATCCGCCATAGTGGGATCTGCGAATTTAACGGGGGCCGGTATGGGGGCCAAAGGTATCCATAAGCGAAACTTTGAAATGGCCTACCGCACCACAGATGCCCGGGATATCCAGACCATGATGGATCAGCTCGATGCACTCTGTCTGGGCGATTTCTGCCAGGCCTGCAAGTTGCGATCCGCCTGCCCGGACCCCATAGCCTGACCATGTTACACTGATACAATCATCTAGGTCGACCGTCTGGTCCTGACCGGCCCCTCCAAAAAGTTGGATGACCAAAAATTGGATATCCAAATAAATGGTTCCTGGTGGGAAGATCCAGAAAAACTATCATGCCCGGTCTTCTTGCCTATGCAGTGCGCATAGGTGAAGTGCTGGATTTGCGCATGAATCGTGAGCTCAGGAATCGGCTTCCCGGGATCAGTCGTGCCCAGGCGGAGGGGCTTTTGCTTCTGGAAAGAAAGGGTAGCATGGATATGGGTTCTCTGGCCCGGGGGCTTCAAAAAGATCCCGGTACCATGACAGCTGTGGTTCAGGCTCTATGGAAGAAAGGCCTTCTGGAGCGAAGAGCGATGGAAGGTAATCGGCGGGCCCAGCAGGTTCAGCTGCTTCCGGAGGGGAAGACTATCGCTCGAAGATGTCTGGCAATATATCGAAACCTGGAGGAGCAGCTACAGGGTGATATTTCCGGGTTTTCGTCTATCCTGAAAGCGATGGATGGTTTTCACGGGCAGCTAAAGGAGAAGGGATACTGGCCGTATCCGGAATGATATGGGAAGCAAAAAGGATTCGAATCGCAATAGAAGATTAAAGGGGGATGGGAAGAATGATTTTCAGCCCTACTTTCTCTGGAGATGGGCCGAAAAGATCATCGGGCTGAAATGGGCTTTAATGCTGTATTCTCCGTATCTGGGGGCCGGAGTACGGCTCAAAGAAATGAGCAAGAACTACGATCGCATTGTCGTAGAGATGAAACAAAGATTCTGGAATACAAACTATGTTGGAGTGCATTTTGGCGGTTCACTGTACGCAATGTGCGATCCATTCTATATGTTTCTGCTTATGAAGCGACTGGGCCCGAGCTACATCGTTTGGGATCAGGCAGGAAGCATAGAATTTGTGCGCTCCGGGCAGGGAAAGGTCCGGGCTGAATTTTTTCTGGAGGAGACGAGACTGGAAGAGATCAAGGCCCGGGTTGAGAGAGATCGAAAAACCACTGAAACATTTCATGTAGTTGTTGTGGATGAAAAAAACCAGGTGGTTTCCAGGATAGAAAAGAAGATCTACATTCGCAGGATGAGGCAATCCAGAGCGGACAAGTAGACGTCTACGGTGGGTGTTGCAGGATTTGGAATTCATCCAGACTGCGACAATTGAATGGCAGCCTTATGCCGGAGATAAATCCGGCCGCCGCATGCTGCTTTTTAGCTCCGGGCTCAAAGATATTAGCCCTTTTTCTGTAAGCGAAATAACAGCTCCGATCCCTGACGGGCCGGATGGGAAACCTTGCAGCTTTCCCAGATCAATAATTCAAAATAGGGCTCCAGCAACTCTCTGTACTCGGCGGCGCTACCTCCGAACGGTGGACGATGATCATACATGGGTGCGTCAAAGAATACCCCGGCCAGCTCCCCGGCGGGTTCCAGAAGATCGTGCATCTTTCTGGCGTAATCCGGTCGCAGGGAAGGATCCAGGGCACAGAAAAAGGTCTGCTCAAGAATGAGATGGAATGTCCCATCCAGCGAAAAGAAGTCCCCGTGAATTAGCTGAATTCTGTCCAGGTGCCCGGAACTTTCAGACAATCTCTCCTTCAAAGATGTCAGTGCCGGTTGGGCAATATCTACAACGGTAATGTCCTTAAATCCCTGCTCCAGCAAATAGTTAGCTTCGTATGCATTGCCGCATCCCGGTAGCAGGATTCTCAGGTTTTCCTTGGATTCGTTTTTCCAGGCATCGATGATGTGCTTTAAAGGGGGGCTTACAGCACCCAGGTCCCAACCAGTCTGTCCGGCTTTGTATCGCTGAGACCAGAAGTCTTCCAGTAGATCGGCTGTTACAGGTAGTATGGGCTCCACACAGGAAATCTGATTTTGGCTACGGATCTGGCCAATCCTTTTCCTCAAACGCACTCCCGAACGTCTCATTTGTCTCGATGGATCGAATGAGACCCCAAAATGACCCGCTGAGGGGCCATTTTGGGAATTGGGATTGCAGGGATTCACCTTTCATTTAGTCTTATGGGGTGCCTGATTAGCGGGAGTGACGAAGGCCGCTTTCGCCCGGCTGAATCAAGGAGTAATCCCATGAATAAATCTAAATTGAATCGAACAATATCTGTCCTGGCATTTGCGGTGACGTTGGCCATGGCATTCTATCTGGTAGGCTGTGATTTGATCCAATCCAGCGATGACAGCGACGATACCCTGGCGCTGGGGCTTCTGGCTCTGTCAGCATCCTCCGCAGGCTGCAATTCCTGCGTAACCAACAATGATTCCTCTCTGCCATCCTGGATCAAAGACAACTTCAAGTGCATGACGGTTACGACCAGTGGAAGTAACTATGTGTTTAAAACAAGTAATCTGCCTCCGTACACCAATGGATACTACAGCCAGATTTCCGGTTGCTATACCAATGACTTTCCTTCGGGAAATTCACCCAACCCAAACACTATTTCCTCCCAGAGTATTACCCTGACCATCCCAAATGAAGGGACTCGAAATAGCACCGAGACCGCTACGGACTACGGCGCAATGGGTGTTACCGTCAACGGTCTGGCCATTTACAACAGTCAGGCAGCCCCTGGAGATACCCTGGCGGATGAACTGGATACCATGGACTCTGCCAACGGCCATCCAACGGACATTGGACAATACCATCACCACACGGAGCCTTACAAGATTACGAATAATGGATCTGAGCTGGTGGGTATTTCTCTCGATGGTTATCCGATCTTCGGCCGAAATGAGCCTGACGGAGATCTTCCGGGTGCCGGTGGGACTCCGACCCCTGCCCTGGATGGGAACGGTGGGCATACACATTCGCACACTACATATGGAAGTATTTATCATTACCATGTGAACTATGATTCTGGCTCCGGCGGCTATTTGATTTTAAAGAATAAGTTCCACGGGACTCCAGGAACGTCCGGCAACTGAGGTAGCGGTGGCTATGCGGTTTTCCATTATCATTCTGGGGGCCATTCTGCTTATGGCCCCTGGCTGCACCCGGGATAGACAGGGGGTGCCCAACTCCCATCCGGGGTTTGAGATTCATAAAGGAGTGATGCTCTTTAAGGGGGAGCCATTCACCGGAATCAGGCGAACTGAATTACCTGGAGGATGGCGAGAGACTCCCTATGTAGAAGGTAAGATCCAGGGAGTGGAGCATGACTGGTACAACGATGGTCGCATGGCTTCTGAGCGGCCCCATGAAAATGGAAAGCGAGTGGGGATTCACAAAGGCTGGTATCCCGATGGAAACCGAAAGTTTTTCATAGAATATCAGGATGGATTTCAAAACGGAGAGTCCTTTACCTGGCATGCCAACGGTAAGCTCTATACCTATTCTCAGTTTGTGGATGGGAAGCCCATCGGTCATAAGACCTGGCGCTACACCGGACAGATCTATTCGAATTATGTGCAGGTGGGAAACCGGGGAAGAATCGGTTTAATAGGAAGCGATCTGTGCAATGGCGTGGAAGCAACCATACCAGAGATTATCGAACAATCCAGAAAGGATAGAATCATCTATAATCAAAAGTAAGACCAGGAATGAGCCATCCTGTATCCTGTGCAAAAAGCGGTGCAGTGGTAAGGCATCAAGATTCCGGCTGGAGCGAATGATGAATGCAGAGCAATCAAGAATCCGACAAAGAAATAAAGAAACACTTCAGCCGACGTTCGTAAATTCGGGCTCTCCCGAAGGCTGCAAATTTGATGCATGGAAATTACAGGCGCCAGGGCGAAAGAAATCAGAATCGCTCAGTAAAGGGACTGATGTACACCGACATCCTGGGCCCGTTTTCGTTCGCATTGCTGTCACGATGCTATTGATATCTGCTTTTTCCCCGGCGGCGTTCAACTGCAAAAGGGAAAACCAGGATTTTGACCCCAGAGAGAAATACAATGAATCCATTCGTAACTTTGATAAAGGGGATGCCAGCGCGTTGCCCTATCTTGTAGGCGAAGATTTTCAACCGGTCTGGAAGAAAGAATCTATTCCCGAAAAGGCCAGAAAGGTTCCAGGCTTCCAGTTTACAGATCAGAACAGGAAGGCCTATGGAAGCGAAAATCTAAATGGCCGAATCTATCTGGCAAATTTCTTTTTCACGGAGTGCAATGGAATCTGCCCCATGACCATGCCCAGGCTTCGACAGGTTCAAAAGGATATCACGGATCTAAAGGACATTGTTCTGATCTCATTTTCGGTCACTCCAGACGTAGATACCCCGGCGGTGATGAAGAAATATGCAGGCCGACTGGGTATTGAGCAGCGAAACTGGCACCTACTTACAGGCGATCGGGATCGAATCTATGCTCTGGCAAGGGAGACTTTTGGCGCCGATACAATGCTGGAAGGTAGAAAAGGGGCGGAGGATTTTCTACATTCAGAGGAAGCATTTCTTGTGGACCAGAATGGATATTTAAGAGGAATCTACAATGTAAGAGGCTCCGGGGATCTGGGACGTCTGGTAGCAGACATCCGGTTATTGCACGCAGAAAACTGAGATCAGGTTTCCCGGGAATGGTTTATGTTTCCCGATACCAAATTTGCCATCATTTCCGGTCTTTCCATTCTCATATTCTCAACGCTCATTATTCTGACCCGTCCTGCCATTGAGAAGAGGAGGACCCTGGACTTAATCGCCTATCTCTGGTTACTGGCCATGCTCAGGCCGCTGCTACAACCCTGGATTGTGAATGCAGGGCTTATTTCCTATGTGCCCCGGTTTTTACTTTTGCCGGCTCTCCCTCTTGTATACGGACCGCTTTTTTACCTCTATATTCGCAAACTTACCAGGCCCGATAAAGATTTTCGCGTGGCCGAGTGGCTTCCCGCACTGCTTCTTTTTCTGGTTATCCTGTTCTTTCCTTATTTTCGCAGGCCGCCTGCCTTTCACGGGGCGCCAGCGCAGGGCGGATTTCTTCCCATGGCCCTGATTGATCCGGGACTGACTTTGATTTATGGTACCTTGATATTTCTCCTTCTAAAAAAACATAAACGGCGAGTAGCAGAGAAGCTTTCGCAGATCAACGAAATGAAGAGCCTGGGCTCTGCCTATATTCTACTGGCCATATTTGTTTCTTTGAATCTCTTGCTGGCCATTCATCGCACCACGTTTCATCACTGGGGGTTGCCACCATCCGTTAACCAGGAGATTCATGGCTCCGGTTTTCTGGTAATGATTATCTCTTTCTCACTTTTTCTGGCGCGTCAGAGACCGGTGTATTCGGATTCGCCTGACCCGGATCCCGAGGATGTTGGTCCCGAGCAGAAAGAGTCTGACAGTCTGTTTTTCGAAGCAAAAGAAGATTCCGGTGGCATGTCAGCCAACGAGGAAGGGGGGGAAGAAGCACCGCCAGATAGCGAAGTGAAGGAAATAAGGCAGGCCATCGAAAGGCAGCGATTGTATATGGATTCGGAATTAACCCTGGAAAGCCTGGCAAGGCTTCTGGGCCGGAGCAGGCATCAGGTAAGCTACCTGCTGAACCGTGGAGTGAACCAGAATTTCTATAGATACATCAATGGTCTTCGAGTGGAACATGCTTCTGAACTGCTGTTGGACTCCGAGTACGCTGCCTGGCCGGTGTTGCGAATTGCGCTGGAATCAGGATTTAGCTCCAAGGCTACCTTTAATCGGCTATTCAAAGAATACAAAGGCAAAACACCCATGGAATGGAGAAAGAAAGCCAGCTAGATTTCAATCTTCATGGGACTGCCATCGAAATGACATGACGGCGGGTTCTCTGGCATCATGTCCGCTGGATTTTTATTTCAGATGCTTTCCGGAAAGTTCCGGTCCCATTCCATGAGAGAAGAATTGCTGCCCACCGAAGATGGTGAGATCCGGATCGATGTCTATGAGCCGGGGAGCACCGAAAACTCAACCAGGGCTGCCAGATGTAGAGGAGTCATTCTAACCATCAATGGTCTGGCTCCCCTGGGGAATCGAGATCCCAGGTTTCAGAGATTGAATCGGGCTATGGCAGGCATTGGCTATCGTGTTATTTCGCCGTTTATGTCCGATCTCTGCAATTATCGCATAGGAGTTCAAAACATTCGGCAGGTGCGCAGTTTCATTGAAGCCGTACAAAAGGATGCAGTTCTCTGCCCGGATGGCCATCTAAGCATTTTCGCTCCATCCTTTGCTGGAACCATCAGCCTCATTGCTGCCACCGATCCAGCTGTGCGGGACGGAATAGACGCCATCTGTGCACTGGGCTCATTTGCCAGCGCTCCCAACGTAATAGAAAGATTGTTTGTGGATTCGGATGTGGATGAATACGGCCGGTTGATTCTGCTATTGAATTATCTGCATCTGTCCATCGGTCGGAACCCTTCGCTGGAAAAAGCCATTCAGCTGGCCATCGAAGATAGCTACTTTCACTATCGTAGCCCTGAATTACCCGCCTATCTGCGGAGAATGGATCCCGAGATCCGCATCCTATTTGAGTCTATTCGCTCCAGCGATACGGTGCGAAGATTTCACTGGAACGTAATCGAGAACAGGGGGCGAAACATAGGTCAAAATCCAGATGATCTGAGCGCAACAAATGCAAGTGTAATTCAAAACCTGAAAGCGGCGGTGGCCCTCATTCATGGAAAAGAGGATAAAGTAGTGCCTGCATCGGAATCCAGACAGTTGCATCGCATGCTAAAGAAATCTGGAAAGGAAGTCAGGCTAACCATCACTCCTCTGCTTTCCCATGGGGATCAAAACAGTGTGCTCGGATCGCTGCATCATGTTCCTGGACTCATCGCAGGCTTTGGCTTTTTCTTCAAGAAGGCAAAGCGCGTACTATCTCCTGCCTGATGCTGCGAAACCGATCGCTTCATCCGTTCAATAGCTGTATTGTAATTTGAAGTGCTCCGTCCAGGACCAGATTAGAGTAACTGGATAAGCTCATTGTCTGCTAGATGCCGGCTCCGGTTTCCCGATCCGCATCGCTCTGGAATCGTTCCAGACCATGGCCGCAGAATTTACAGTACTCTGCGTCTGCATCGTGTCCTTCCTTTGCGCAGGCCGGACAGTGAATGGCCTGTCTACCTGCATTTTGTGCCTGTGCCAGCTCCACCGAAACAATGCCAGTGGGAACAGCCAGGATGGCATACCCCATGATCATGATAATGCTTGCAATGGTCTGACCCAGCGGTGTGGCCGGTGAGATGTCTCCGTACCCAACGGTGGTCATGGTTACTATGGCCCAGTAGATACTTCTGGGAATACTGGTGAATCCGGATGCTTCTCCTTCTACGAGATAAAGGATGGTGCCCGAAATTATGGCTGCATTGATTATGGTAATCAGAAATACAATAATCTTGGGCATGGACGATCGCATCGCATTGTAGAGGAGGTTTGCCTCTCCCATGAAGCGAAACAGCTTGAGTATACGAAAGATGCGAAGCAACCGGAGGCCCCGGATAACGATCAAATACTGTGAGCCTGCCATGAAAAGAGCCAGATACGTTGGTAGTAGAGCAAGAAGATCTACTATTCCAAAGAAACTAAAGATGTAATGGCGGGGATTTCGAAGAGCAAGGATTCGAGCCACGTACTCAACGGTAAAGATTGCAGTTAGCACCCATTCAATAATCCTGGTGGTGGCATACAATTCAGGGTCCAGCCCGGTCACACTTTCAAGACTGACAACGCAAATGCTGAGTAGAATAATCCCTATTAGAATCAGATCGAAGGCCTTTCCGGAAGGGGTGTTGGAAAGGAAGATAATCTCATAGAGTTTGCTTCTCCAGCTGACCTGATGGGATTCTTCTTTCATGGTGGCTCGTTAATTCTCTGTTTGCGATCTAATTATTCGGGCAGGAGGGATTTAATTAACCGCCGCTGTGGCGCGCGGGGCACCACAGCCGGAAATCAGAAGCAGTAATTATTTCCTGCGCTCATCGTAGAGACGTAGCGCTCGACTGGCTTCTTCTGCATCCACTCCGCCCAGGACGTATTCGGAGGCGGGAGCCTGAGAGCGGGCTGTCTTACCATCTGTAAAGGTGACTTCGTAGCTTCTAAATCTGGTGGAGTCCCATCCTGGAAGTTCGCTTTCCTGGATTTCTACATCACCCCAGGCACCGGATTTGATTTCTCCTTCCAGCTCCGAAATAACAATGTTCTCTTCCAGCGCATCTTTGCCAGCGGACTTGTCGTTGAAGATCTTGTTTCCTGATTCGTCCAGAGCGAAGAAACTGATGGTGGCCTTGCTGATGGTTTTTCCGGAAATATTCAGAACGGAAAAACGGCGAACTCCATCAACGCTTTCTTCACCCAGAATGGCAATGGAATGTCCTTTCAATCTGGCTTCTGCGAGAAACAGGGCTGTGCGAGTGGCTGTTTCTGAAGGAGTGCTAACTTCCCCGGTTTCGCTTCCGCCATTCAGTACCGGTAAATAGGCACATTGTGCCAGCAAAATCAGCGTAACAAAAACTGGTATAATTCGATTCATGTATACAGTGAGCCCGCCGGGGATACTTTTGTAAACAATTTCATTTAATGAAGTCCGTGGCCGGTTCTGGCGGCCTCCGGCGCAGAGCTTACTTTGCCCGAAATGCGAAGAAGGAACTTTAGAATGCCGGTACGATCCAGCAGAGGATTCAGCCAGCCGGAGGTAATACAATAGTTAGTCAGATGCGGGGCTCGATGATGAAGCTCATGGTGCGACGGAGAAAGTATAAGTCCGGATTTTTGGAGCAAACGAATGAAAGGAGAAGGAGTTTCCTGATGCGCCCATTTGTGGATTTGATTCGTTAGAAAAATAAACACCAGCGTGGAGTTTACAACAGCTCCCAGAAGAAATGCGATTCGGGGCGAAAACCAGGAGTATAAATAGTGAACTCCAAGAAGTACAGGAATGCAAATCAGACAGTTGTTGCCATTGGTCTCCAGAAAGCCATGTCTGGTAATGCCTTTCGGATCTACATGATGATCCCTGAAAGGGTGGATGAGTGCTGGTCCCAGCACCGGAGTGGTTTCGTTGCCATAGTTATCCGCCAGAAAATGCACGATACCGGAAAGTAGATCCGCGGCCAGATAGGCAAAAACAATGATCAGGCCGCAATAGAGCAGAAGGAATGGATCCGGATGGGCCTGCCATGAATCCAGCATTCGAAATGCAAGCCATACGCTGAGGGCCAGATAACCCAGAATGGAAAAGGTGTCCAGAATTCTGAGATATTTCATGAGTATCCTCCCAGCCCCAGAATATCCACGGGCTCGCGACGACCTCGAACCTGCACCGAGCCCAGATCCGTAAGTCTGAATCGGTGAGCCAATTCCAGAGCGCTGGCTGCCTCTCTGGATACAATGGCCACGCAGCGATGTTGCTGTGTTAGCTTTTCCAGTCGCGACGCTACGTTTACAGAATCTGAAATAACAGTACCGTCAATGCGCTTCTGTTCTCCTACCAGCCCCAGGATGCACCGGCCGGTATGAATTCCTACTCCTACTTCAATGGGTCGGTAATTCCGCTGATTGCGAAAGGCATTGTACGCAACCAGATTTTCCTGCATATCTATGGCTGCAGAAAGGGCTGCATCGGTTCCGTCCGGAAACAGTGCCATAAAACCATCGCCAAGATACTTGTCTATGAAGCCACCATGGTTGCGAATTACTGGTCCCACCCGTTTATAATAGGAATTGATAAAGGCAAAGTTTTCTGCAGGGGTCATGGATTCAGAAAGGGTAGTGAACTCTCGAATATCGGTGAACATTACAGCGATCTTATCCAGAGCCACTTGATCTCCCAGAGACGTTTGAGTAATATCTTCCTGGCCCAGAAGTTGAAGGAAACCTGCGGGCACAAATCTGCGGATGGATTCGTTTGTACGGGCCAGCTCCTGGTTCAACCGCACGAACCGATTGGCCAGCACACCTGCGATGCCCAGAATGAAAACTGCCAGGCCGATTGGCGTTAATGTGGGCAGATTGGTAAGAGCCTGGGATTGCAATACATCCAGAATCATGGAGACCAGAAGTGCAATAAATCCAAGAATCATCAGCCGCGCATCGCGCTTTTTCAGGTTGGTGACCAGAATTGCAAAGCAGGCCATCACATAAGGAATCCAGGACGGCTGTACCAATCTTTGATTCCAGAATTCCCAGTCAGTGGCCCGGTTCGCAAGCAGGATCAGACTCCATGCGATTACCGGAATCAGAATTAATGCAGTCAGCCCAAAACGAATCCAGCGAAAGGCTCTGTGCGTTGGGCGAAAGAAGGAGTCCAGAAAAAAATAGAAAGTGGGAACCATGCCCATCAGAGAAGCATACTGCAATTTCTTCATAGTGGAGAAACCCAGAGGAAGCTCAAACTTCAGCTGCGTGCGAAAGAAATGATAGATTACAAGAAAAACCAGAAACAGGCCAAAGTACAGATACTCCCTTTCCACTCTGCGCCTGGCAAAAAGAAACAGGAAATACAAAGCCATTACCAGATATGCTGAAAGAAGTGCGATCTGGCCAATCATCTCCAGATAGTATTTTTTCCAGATCAAGCTGGAGGGTCCTGCTTCCAGTTGTCCTCTGTAGATTCCCAGTTCATCGTTGTTCTGGTTTCTGACCTGAACCAGAAGTTCATGGGGCCCGGGGCCCTGGCCCACAGGAAGATCATAAATGCGAATTCTGTCATAGGCCTGGGGTAGCGTCGCATCCCAGTCACCGGTAGAGGCCATTGGCTTTCCGTTAAAGTACACCTGATCTCGATCGCTGATTTCGCCCAGTCGAATACTGTATTGAATATTCTTTTCCGGTAATGCCAGTCTGAACCGGTAATAGGCAGAGGAACTGCTGTTACCAATACCTGAATGAATCAGATCCCCTGGAACTTTGATGGATTGCCAGGACGAAATACCGTCCGGGTATCTCTTTTCCAGAGTGGCTTCTGCAACGTCCACTGTATCCGGTGCAGGACTGATGCTATCTGGAGCCACGCGCCAGAGCGGGCTTTCCGCATTCAATCCTGTCTTTCCCGAGAAAAGCGAAATCAGCACTGCTGCTACAAGAAGTATGTTATTTCGTCGAACCAAAGCCGGGACTCGACTATATAGAAGCGAACCAGGAGTTATCTTGCAAGCACAATGGCAGAATTTTGAATGAAAGTTAGTGCTGCCGCTTTAAGTTTTCAGGGCAGTTCTTCCGGACCAGGATTTTTGGATTTCCGGCGGATTGAGCTCAGGTTATTGAAAAAGCTGGATTGGATAATCCCGGAAGCCACAGAAAGCGAAACAGGATTGAAATGCTTTCGGCAGAATGCGTTTTTTTGTCCAGGCATGAGACTCTGGTCTGAATCTTCAGCCTTCTGGCATTCCAGAAGGCTGAAGAAAGATTAAAGTCCTATTTTTCGTCCAGGGCTGCCACGCCAGGAAGAGTCCTTCCTTCCAGTAGCTCCAGGGATGCACCACCACCGGTGGATACATGGGACACCTTATCTTCAAGGTTGGCCTTTTCTACGGCGGCTGCTGAATCTCCGCCGCCTATGATTGTTGTGGCACCGGATTCTGTGGCTCTGGCCAGTGCCCCTGCTACGGCAAAAGTGCCTACAGCGGTTTCATCCATTTCGAACACTCCCATCGGTCCGTTCCAGATTATGGTCTTGCATCCGGAGAGTATGCCAGAGAATTCTTCGATGGTTTTTGGACCTATATCCAGGCCAATGGCACTGGCTGTCATATCGCTTACCTGGATTGTATCCAGTTTTCCTGCCCTCATTTCTTCCGGATTAAAAGCATCGCTGATCACCGTATCTACAGGGAGTACCAGTTTGCTTCCTGCTTTTTCCAGCAATCGCTTGGCCAGTTCCACTTTATCCGCTTCTACCAGGGATTTTCCTGTTTCCATGCCCTTGGCTTTGAAGAAGGTAAACATCATGGCTCCGCCGATGAGCAGTTTATCTACAATGGGCAGCAGGTTTTCAATTACATCGATTTTTCCTGAGATCTTCGCCCCACCAATAATAGCAGCGTAGGGTCTGGCCGGATCCGTAATGGCTCCTCCCAGATAGACAAGTTCATCCCGCAGAAGCAATCCGCATACTGCAGGCCGCAGATAATCCGCTACACCGGCGGTAGAACTATGTGCACGATGGGCTGTGCCGAACGCATCGTTAACGTAGATTTCGCCCAGTTTGGCCAGGGACTTTGCAAGCTCCGGATCGTTCTTTTCCTCTCCGGCATGGAAGCGAACATTCTCAAGAAGCAGAATCTCCCCTTCTTTGACATGCTGAGCCATCTTCTCCGCTTCGGGTCCGATGCTTTCGCTGCAGAATTCTACGTTTATCTCTTTTCCCAGCTCTTCTCTCAGTAAAGCGCTCAGTGCCTCCTTAACAGGCTCCAATGAAAACTCGGGCTTAACCTGACCTTTCGGGCGGCCCAGGTGGCTCATCAGGATGATCTTCGCGCCATTTTCAATCAGGTATCTTAACGTCGGTAGAGTGGCTCGTAATCGCTTATCGTTGGTGACCTTACCTGACTTGACCGGTACATTAAAATCCACGCGAACCAGAGTTCGTTTGGATTTAACGTCTACATCCTCTATGGTTTTTCTTGCAAATCCTGCCATCATGTCCTCTCAATTATTAGTTCTCATTCGTCCCATCATCGTTCTGATTCCTGGGTCGAGTCTCTCAATTTACTATTAACATCGTTTCGCTTTCTTCGTAGAGTTGCCCGATTGCTCCCGGTATCCTTCTAATTTTTCGCCGGTCCCGGGCCACACGAGCCGAGAAAATAAAAAGCCCGGAGCTAGCCCCGGGCTTTTCTACGAAAATGGGGCCAGTAGCTTAGCTTACTGTGCTCATGTGCTGGATTAAATCCAGAACCTTGTTGGAGTATCCCCACTCGTTGTCATACCAGCTTACCACTTTTACAAAGTTATCGGAGAGCTGAATGCCAGCATCTGCATCGAAGATGGATGTGCGAGCATCATGGAGAAAGTCCATGCTTACTACAGCTTCATCTGTATAGCCCAGGATGCCTTTTAGAGCTCCTTCGGATTGTGCTTTCATCTCTTTGCAGATATCTTCGTATTTCGCGCCTTTGTCCAGACGCACAGTAAGGTCCACTACGGAAACATTGGCTGTTGGTACGCGAAAGCTCATTCCAGTAAGTTTACCGTTCAGTGATGGAATAACCTTTCCTACAGCTTTGGCAGCACCGGTAGAAGATGGAATGATGTTTTGATAGGCTCCGCGACCGCCTCTCCAGTCCTTCTTGGAAGGACCATCTACAGTTTTTTGCGTGGCGGTTACTGCATGCACTGTAGTCATCAGTCCTTCGGCAATGCCCCATTTATCATGAAGCACTTTGGCCACGGGAGCCAGGCAGTTAGTGGTGCAGCTTGCATTGGAAACTACAGTTTGTCCTTTGTATTCAGAGTGATTCACTCCCATGACAAACATGGGTGCATCGGAGGAAGGAGCAGAAATAACTACTCTTTTGGCTCCACCTTTAATATGAGCTTCCGCTGCTTCTTGCTTGGTGAACAGGCCGGTGGATTCCACCACGTATTCGGCGCCTACATCCTTCCAGGGAAGGGAAGCTGGATCCTTCTCGCTAAAAACGCGGATCTTTTTTCCGTCTACTACCAGATTGTCGCCATCCACCTCAACGGTGCCTTTAAAAGGGCCATGAGTTGAGTCATACTTCAGCATATAGGCCATATAATCCGGTTCCAGAAGATCGTTAATGCCTTCTATCTCGAAGCCACCTCGTTCGTATGCGGCTCGGAAAACCATTCGGCCAATGCGGCCAAAGCCATTGATTCCAACTTTAATCATTTATTCCTCCTGAATTTGAATACGAATGACTGCGATTTCTGTTATCTAACAACAGTTACGCTACAGGGTGCATGATGAACCACTCGATCCGAAACAGATCCCAGCAGGAATCGGCCCAGAACTCCCAGTCCACGGCTGCCAATCATAATTAGATCGAAGTTTCCTTCCTCCGCTATTTTGCAGATGGTTTCTGCGGCGTAGCCTTCTTCCACTTTTCTTTCCCAGGGAACGTTGGTACTGTCCAGAGGGGTATGAATTTTTTCGAATCTCTGTTCTGCTACCCACTGGACCCGGTTGGCACCGGCAGGAGCGGCTTCGTAGTAACCGGGCAGAGGGCCGAACTCTTCTATTACTTCAAGCACGGTAACACTGGCGCCGGCGGCTTCTGCCATGGCCAGGCCCATCTCCAGAGCCTTTTTTGAGGTATCGGATCCATCCACAGGGATCAGGATTTTCTTAATGAAGCGTTTCATGGTAGGCCTCCACATTGCAGATTCCGTTTCTGTAGAAAAGTAGAAATTGAAATCCTTTTTCGCTTTCGATCTTGAGTCCGTGTCGCAGTATGACCCGGTTTGGCACCGATTAGCTGGACAGCTCTGTATCTAGGTAGCTTGATTCTCTCTCAGCTACTGATTCATACCGCCTTTCTTTTTTCGCTCCTTCGAGCGGAAGCACCCGCTTATCTATTTTTTCAGATTCTGGGAATGTATGTCATGGTTCCTGCTACCCTGGGCCTGGGTTGGGGATTCAAGATGGCCAGAAAGGACTCGCTGCGGGACTGTATGTCCTTTACCCTGCCGGCCGGATTGCTGGGAGGAGCTCTGGGGTTCCTTCTCTATCTGCTATTTCCGGGAGTTCCCGGCTCCATGGATCTTTCCTTTCTGATCTGGGTGCTGGTTTTTATGGTATCCTTTGCTCTATTTCTTCTGAGTCGGCAGCTCTTTCGTCGACATCAGCATCTAAAGAATGGTGCTCGATCCCGCTCTCGGTCGACTCCGGGGGCCGCAGGGGCCGATCAATGAAGCCTCGTTTCCGGCAAATTGGCGCAATGCATTTTTTTCATCGCTCCTGCATTTGAGTTTACTTATTCAATTGGACTCTTCCTTTTCGAATCTGTGACAGCTACAATTGACTGGTCCGGCCACATCTCGGCCCTGGAGGGCAGGGGATTCTTTGTCCTGGAGAATTTCCTGGAGGATGGGTATTGTAACCGTCTGATCCAGGATTTTGATCGCCGACGGGAGCTGGGAGAATTCCAGGATGCCGGTGTGGGGGCTTCCGCCGAGGTGCAAAAGAAAATCCGGCAAAGCGAATTGATATGGCTGGATCCGGAAGATCCGCCGGACGCATTCGGCCAGTTGCTTTCGTTTATCGAAGAGCTTCAGTCCCGATTAAATCAACAATACTATATGGGACTCAAGGACTGGGAAGCTTTCTATTCGGTGTATCGTCCAGGTAGTTATTATCGCCGTCACATAGATAACTTTAGAGGGAAGAATCGAAGAATCATAACATTCATTCTCTATCTAAATCAAAACTGGGAAAAACAGAAAGGAGGCCAGCTTCGCATCTACTGGGATCCAGGGAAGGCCAGTCCTTCCAGCAATCCCGGGGCGTCCGGTATACCGGAATCCAGGAAGGAAATTATTGTTTCCAGTGAAAATGATGTGCTGAAATGGCAGGAATGCTATCTCGATATTGAGCCCGTGGCAGGCCGACTGGTCGTATTCTATGCACCGGAACTGGAGCATGAAGTACTGCCCTGTTTTTCCGATCGATATTGTATTACAGGTTGGCTTCGCCGATAGCCATTTCGCTTTGTCCCGGGTATCAGGCCTTGCGATGGTCGCTAAGGTCTCCCGGTCCCATGAATAAATCTCCGAATCTGATTATAGGTCTTGAAGTTTCACTTTTATGATTCTTCGCTACGCCGATCACACCTGGCCATGGTCTCGATTCCCGGGGGAAGGGAATAGTTCCAGAACGCGACAATCCTTTTCCAGAGCATTGGGTATTTCTTTCGCCGATGGAATACTTGTTTCGAGCAACGGATAGCGAACATTTAGATCGCCAATTATCTCTGCGGCCTCTGAATCGCTCACTGGATGGGCTTCATCGTTTTTGGACATTATGGTTGCAAAGTCCATTTCTCCCGGTCTTTGAATGTAATAAAGGCTCTTTCCCTGGAAAACGGACGTTTGCCAGAGATTGTGCAGAAACTGCTCTGCAGAAATGCTACGCGGCCAGTGGCTCTGGTCTTCCTCTGCATCAAGAAAATCAAAGAAAAATACTGCATTTCTTTGCGACAGGGTAAATGCAGAAATGGAATAGTGAATGATATCGAATCGCTCGCCAAGAAATACAATGGTCTTGCTCATTAGCTTCTTGTAGAAGAACTCGGAGAATCCAGTGGGCTTGCCGGCCTTCTCTCTTACTTCCTGGAGGCGAAAGGCCATATTTTCGTGAGCCGCCGCTTTTCTAATAATAAATCTGCGACGACGAACGCCCAGGGCAAGACCAAATGTAACTATAAGATCTACGAAGCCGTGTACACTCAGCGCGTATGGGATTGCATCTTTCCAGAATACCCGACTGTATTCCATAGAGTCGATCCGTATATTACTCTGTACCGCTGCGGCCAGATTCTCGGGACCGGCAAAGAAGAGCATGAGTACCAGACCTGTAAATATTAACCAAAGGGCTATGGGATCCAGGATGCGAAATCGGCTATTGGGACGTACCGATTCCACGGCAGGAATCAGGCCTGCAAGCACCGACGTTACAAAGAAAAGTGCAATCTGACCGGTGGATGTCAGTGGCCGAAAGAGAGGCAAAAAGAAAGCTGAAAATGGGAGAATGGTTCCCAGAATGAAATAGGCCGGTCGCACAAATACAGGGAGCCATGTACCGGGCATGCGGTCATTCATTTTCCCCGGGTGAATCAGCTTCGGCCAGACGCAAAGGCTCGAAAACGGTTTACGCGGCAGTCCAGAGAGAGAAAACGAAGCATGCATCGAAGGTCTTTCATTACTTCACTGTTTCTTCTAATATTAGGGACTCCTATCGTCTCTCTACAGGCTGCGCCCGAGGTGAACTTGACGGCGGACACTGTAGCCCGCTATATTTCCGGGCTTCCAGTGGAGAACGCTGCACTGCCTGCCTCCCTTCAAAACCTGGCCGACTTTAGGGCCCAGAGGCAGTTCTTTGAACGACGATGGTCCGAGCTCGAGCCACAGCGGCTGGATCCCATGCGTTCCTGGGCTTCCCGAGAGCTAACCGCTGCAAGAAGCGATGCAGAGACGCTATTCTATCCATTTGGCGGGCCGGATTTCCTGCATGCATTTACATTCTTCCCCAATGCCAATCGATACATTCATTTTGGTCTGGAGCCTCCAGGTGTAATGCCGGACCTGCTCAACATGAATCAGAAGGAAACAGCAGAAATGTTAACTCTGATTCGCAAATCTCTATTTGCGGTTCTGGAGTGGTCCTTCTTTAGAACCAACGATATGAAGGTGGACTTGATTCGCAGTCGCATGGGGGCCGCTCCGTTAATTCTGTCCTTCATCGCTCGATCCGGAAATGAAGTATTGAAAGTGGACTATGTAGAACTGGATGCTTCCGGAAACCTGGTTACGGTTTCTGCGCCCAACAATACGCCCGCCTATCAGGGCCCGGTGAAGGGCATTCGAGTGTACTTTCGCAAGTCTGAGAGCGCGGCTCCTCAGGAGGTGATCTATTTCTCTCTGGATGTTTCTGATTCTGCTTATTCCAGTAACAAACGGCTGCATACGTTCATTCAAAAGCAGCAGGGGGTGGTTACCTATTTGAAGGCGGCATCCTATCTAATGCATTACGCAAGCTTCAATCGAATTCGAGGTTTGATTCTGGAAGAGAGTAAGCATATTCTACAGACGGATTCAGGGATCCCCTATGGATATTTTTCACCGGCGCAGTGGAATCTCACTCTGTACGGTACCTATACAAGTCCTATTCCACTGTTTAGAAAACGTTATCAGGCTGATCTTCGTTCTGCCTATGTAAAGTCAGCGGAACCGCTACCGTTTGGAATTGGTTACAACTATAGAAAGGGCACCTCGAATCTAATGCTTGCCTCAAAGAAGGATTCGCAGTAGGCTCTAACAGGGGGTAATATGCGAATCATCTTTTCCAGTGATGACTACGGTAATCTGGTTCCGGCCATTCGAGAAGCCGTACAGAAGGCAGGACATGAATGCCTCTACATAGGTCCGGGCCCTGGCGAAGAGAAGGATTGGCCGGACGTTACCTCGGAAGCGGCAGCGCGAGTCGCCAGCGGGGAGTTCCATGAAGGGATTGTCATGTGCTGGACAGGAACCGGAGCCACAATCGCGGCCAACAAGGTTCAGGGAATTCGCGCGGCCCTCTGTGCAGATGCAGAAACCGCCCGAGGAGCCAGGATATGGAACCATGCAAATGTTCTGGCACTGAGCATGCGAAAGACATCGGAACCACTTGCAGCCGAAATTCTGGAAACCTGGTTTGCCACACCGTTCAGCGAAGATGACTGGAATAAGCGGCAGATTGAGTCAATTCACCGTCTCGATGCAAGGTAGCGTTGAGAAAACCGCTCTAGAGTTCAGCTCTTAGCTGCACTAAAGCGTCTTGAATGAGTTCTGCGCTTTTATGCCCGGGCCGCAGTTCCAGAGCCCGCTCAATACATTGCTCGGCTCGGTCCACCTGGCCCAGCATTCTGTAGATATCTGCCAGGTTCACCAGGTTATTTGCATGAAAGGGATCTCGCAGCAGTACCCTTTCTCCCTGGATTCTAGCTTCCTCAATGCGATCTGCTCTTTTGAGTGCATAGGAGGCAAGGTAGATATAGCGAGTACTTGTTGATTGTCTCATCATCCATTCTTCGCTCCATCGGGCTGCCTGTTCGTAATCCTGCCGGCGAAAGGACATTTCAAACAGCTCCCTGTATATTTCCGAAGGAACTGGATCTCCGGCTTTCTGAATTTCGGCTAATCGCTCCAGTAGAATGGATTCGTACCTGCCGGAATCGGTGGATTTTAGTTCTCTTGCCGAGGAGGGCAGATCCAGCCTGGGAGACGGAAGATGTCCCTGAAGTTCAATGCGAAGCAATGACAGATCATCGGATAACTGCCCTCGCTCTTCCAGATTCTTCTGTATAGAAGGAAGTTGCGCCTGGCTCTCTTCCACAACACTTAGAAAGGCACTTTCATCCATGTTGTAGATTCGATTTCCTTCTTCATCTTTTCCGATGATCAGATCATCCCTTCCATCGCTCCCGGAAATGAAGATATCTCCTGGTAGCAACTGAAGAGTATAAATTCTGAGCTTTCGCTCGGCCCCTGGAATACCAAGTTTGTGGATGATCTGCTCCTGTTCTGCGAAAGGAAACGTTGCCTGTTGGTTTCGATAAAGTACAGGCCAGGGATGCTCCGCATTCAGAAAATACATCAGTCCCGAGTGTTCCTCTACAACACCCAGAACCATGGAGGCCATCATGTATCCATCGAATGTGCAGAAAATCTTCTGTAGCTCCAGATAGGCATCGCGAAGCCACATCTCTGGATAGAGAGTCTGGATTTCCCGGCTCAGCTCCGTGCGCTGAATAATGGATTCGAATACACTTCCCAGAATCAGAGCCCCGGCCGCTCCCTGAAGGGACTTTCCCATGGCATCGCCATTCAAAAATACAATGCATCGCCGGCCCCTTAGTTCAATTGTATGGGCGCTGCAGAAATCTCCGCCGATTTCGCCGGTCCATCTTCGAAAAGCGAATCGCTTCTTCTGCAAAAGAAGCATATCGGTTCTTATTCGGGGACTCTGAACCTGATTGGACGTTAGAGGATGTATGAGAAGACTCGTCAGGAAGAAATCTCCATCCTGTCTGGTCTTCAGTTCCTGGATCCTTTTTACAGTGTCCTGCAGTTCCAGGGTTCGTTCTTCTACTCGATCTTCCAGAGTTGTTGCATAATCCTGAAGCTGACCTCGTGCCCTTCGAATGGAGGTCACCATTCTATTGAAGGAGCCAGTAAGAAATCCGATTTCATCCTGAACCTGCACCGGCAACCTGATCTTTAGATCGCCTGAATTGATCTTTTGAACTCCGCTAATCAATGCCTGTAGCGGATCGATGAGAGTCTGCTTGAAGAAAATGCGAAAACCAACCAGAACTACAAAGAGGCAACCCAGTAGCATCCATAGTTCGGCCCTGGCTACATTCATCTGCTCCTGACGATAGGATAGATAGGAATAACCGGCTTCGTAATACTGCCCATCTTCCGATCCCGGTAGTGCAAAGCAGATGACATGTCCGTACTCTGGATGATCTCGATAATATCTCTTTCCCCCTGGATGGACCGGTAGATAGTAGCGAAAGATTTCCTGTTTTTTCGCATCCACCGAGTTGTTGTTGTCCCGAATGTAATCCTTCCAGGCATCATAGGCGGCCCGGTCAAAGGGCTGCAGCATCGTATCACTTTCTGCCCATTTTTTCAGATTTGCATCCAGCTGATCCACCATTCGATCGGGAATCATCCGAATCTGAATTCTGCGAATCCTCAATTCTTTTTGCAGATTCTCAAAGTCTTCTTCCGGATTTTCCCGGTTGCCGCTTGCATCCAGGTAATCGGAGTAACCATGCAAATAATTCGGCAGGGATTGCACGGCAGGATCGCCTGATACCTGACTGCGATCCTGATTCTTACCGGACATAGACTCGAAAGCCGAAGCAACGCGAAACATTCCATCAATGCTTTCTGGGAAATCCGGTGGTCCGGTGCGGTAGACAAAGGAGCTTCCACTTTCCGGAGTATAGTCTATCAAGTATAAGAGATCTGGTGAGTGTTCGCCGGTAGCCATGGAAAGCTTCATGTCCTTTATGCGAAGACGGTCATAGGCGCTTTCTGCCTGAAGATAGGATGCATAGCTGAGCCATTGAAAGATGACCAGAATGGTAACCAGGCTGATGCCAACCATTTTCGCCAGAAAGGTAGTGCGATCCAGTGTCTTGTTAATGTAGATAACAATCAGGGCAAAGAAACCCAGAATGGTCATGAGGTTGTAGAGAACCTGGAAATTCCCTCGACTCATTCGCCCGGCATGACTGAGTTTATTTGCGATGGCTGGAATCAAGGTGCCAGCCAGAAATGCCAGCATCATCCAGAAAATGGTCCATCGAAGGTTTCTTTCGTTGCGAATCATTTTCCAGATGGCAATCCCTGGAACCATCAGCACAAAAAGTGCGATTAGATTGGCTATATAGGAGCTTAATTCCCATTCAGCGAAATCCCAGTAATGCGCGCTAAATCGAAACCAGCGATCTCCATTCAAAGTAGAAAAGATAAACAATCCAGTTAATGACAGTGTGGCCGACCACTGGATCAGGAGCACCGCTCTGGCGATCTTTCGATTTGGATTGTTGGGAAAGTTCCAGAAAAAATGACCGAAGTGGATGGCCGCCAGAGGGACAAAACAAACGGTGAGGTATCGATGAAAGGCTGCCAGCGGATGGTATACGGTAGAGGTAAAAATATAGGCCGTATTGGCAATTCCAATGAACATCAGGCCCAGGCCCAGATGTATGGTGGCTGCCGATCTTCGAGGAACAGAAATTAGAAAGAAAAGACTTGCAAACAGGGTAAATGCAGTTGCCGTGCTGGAGCTTATGGCATGGAAGTTAAGCTGTATGAAACCTGGCCAGTCCATAGATGCATCTCGAATCTGCAAGTTGCCCGGCCTACGGTCAACCTTAAAGGTCCAGGTCAGGGGCCGGCGGCCAGGACACACGGCGCATTATGTCCTGGCTGTAGTATTCTGCCTGCTTTTCTCTGGCTGCAGTGGATACAGCGCCTCCATTCCGGCATCGGACTGTTCAGGCTTTGAACGGGATTTCCTGGTGCTGGTCAAGGATGGTTCCACCATTGAAAAAACCGGAAATCTGTCTTTGCTCAATCAGGAGCTGTCTCCTGCCTCTACAATCAAGCCCGCCATGGCCCTGGCTCTACTCCGTGATGGATTCAATCCCGAAAGAGAAATAACCGTGGATGATAAATTTATAAAGGGAACACCCAGGGCCATTGATCTATCCGAGGCACTCCTGTTTTCCAGTAATGACTATTTTCGCACTGTGGCCCGGGAAAAGGAAGGTCCATTCTTTCGAAGTGCGCTGGGCGAAATGCAGTTCTTTCCCGGAGCGCTGCCTGCTTCCTGGCCGGAGCAGCTGGATGAGATTGTTCATGGAGCTGGCCAGAAAACCACAGCCCTTCATCAGCTTGAGTTTATGGATCGATTGCTACGAGGTGAACTGGATTATTCAGAGAAGCTGATTCCTCTTATTGAATGGCCCAGGACAGATTCGGACCGTTCCAGGATGCCGGAACTTCATATCTATGGAAAGACCGGAGCCTGGGATCAAACGGTATGGTTTGTTGGTGGTGCCCGCCAAAGTGCTCAGGTTCGTTCTCTGGTTGTGGTAACGAAAGGACACTGGACCAGAAGGAAGCAAGCCATACAGTACTTCTACTGCACTTTTGCTCAGCAACTGCCGGACCACCCTCTCATTCCATGAACATGCTCTGATTACTATCTATGCTATGGGAGTATGGGCTTTCGCGATGATTTCGCGGGAGTTACCAGAGGCAGGGGGCCCTACGGCATCTCCCTTTTCCCTTTTTCATTTTCGCTGTTCGCTTCGCCATTGTCCGTTGGTTCTCTTTTCCCTTGCTCATTGCATCTTTTCTTTTGCAGATTCCTTTTTGTCCGAGGTTCGGTGTTCCGGGCTTTTTTAATTCCATTTCTCGGCCAGGGTTGGCCTGTGGACCACAGAATCAGAGATTTTTTATTGACGAAATAGAATTCGTATGTTTCTGTAATAGCAAAGCTTATCCTGGAGTATTTATCTAATGCGAAGATATATCAGTATTCGAGTGGTGCATGCGATGCTCTGGATCCTGGCGGTCCTGGCATTGCTATCCTGTTTCTGGGTCCTCATTCAGGGACCGGAGACCTTACAGGTCCTGAAATTCACGGTCCTGCGTATCAAGGTAGCTCTTTCGCTCAGGTTTGATGCCCTTTCAACTATACTATTTCTAATGATTTCGCTTCTGGCGGCGGCCATTGCCCGATTTGCCATACGACATCTGGATGGGGAGGAGCGTCAGTGGTACTACTATCAGTATCTGCTATTAACTGTATTTGCTGTTTCTTTATTCGTGCTTTCCAGTAACCTGCTGATGCTTTTTGCAGCCTGGCTTCTCACAAGTTATGGTCTTCACAGGTTGCTTATCTACTATAATGATCAGCCGGAAGCGTTGAATGCAGCCAAAAAAAAGGCTGTGGTGAGTCGCATCGGAGACCTGGCATTAATTGCAGGTATCATACTTATTTTTGATACCTTTCATACTCTGGAATTTGAAAGAATCTTTGCCATGTATGAATCCTGGCCATCCTATCGCCAGGACTCCCTTCGCATGGAAATAATTATCCTGCTTTTTGTGGTAGGTGCCATGATCAAGTCGGCTCAGTTTCCTTTCCATTTCTGGCTGCCAGATACCATGGCCACTCCATCACCGGTGTCTGCACTCATGCATGCCGGAATCATAAATGCTGGCGGGTTTCTTATGATTCGCATCAGCCCGCTATTGCAGGAGGTTCAGTGGGGGCCGGCGCTGCTAATCGTAGCTGGTGCTCTAACTTCTGTGTATGGCGCACTTTCCATGATTACGCAGAGTAATATTAAGAAGAAACTGGGTTACTCTACAATCAGTCAGATGGGTATGATGCTATTTGCCTGTGGCCTGGGTGCATACAGCATCGCTCTGTTTCATATTTTTGCGCATAGCTTCTACAAAGCTCATGCATTCCTTTCCACCGGTTCTCTGGTGGAAGAGTCGCGAAAGACCGGGTTCAAGCTCAGGCCCATTTCCTGGCCTGGAATGCTGCTGGCCATGGCTGGCGGGGCAGGACTCATCTATGGGGCCCTGGAGTTTGATTCTGGCGCGCACTTCGCACTCTTTATCTATGGAACAGTGCTCTGGTTCGGTTTGATTCAGAATTCAGGCAGCGGCTCTGTGGAATATTCCTTTCTGAGAGTCTGGAGCGGCATACTAACGCTCATGCTGGTGGCTCTGGGAATGTATGCTCTCCTGGAATTCTCCCTGGGACTGTATCTCAAAGATCTGGTACCGGAGAACAGAACTCAGAGCTGGAATTCGCCTTACTTTATCGCAAGTATGGTGGCTGCATTCCTGTTCTTTCTTGGGCTCTTGCTTACCCGGTCTCTACAGAGGGGAGACCGCATTACTCGCAGGCTGTATGTGTTTTTGCTCAATGGAGGATATTTCTCCGCTCTATCCGATCGATGGATGGAGAAGAATACACCCCTGATGTCCAGAGGAGGCGCTTGAAATGGAAGAGTTAAAGACGAATCTCTCAAATTCGAATGGCATCTCTATAAGGCCGGAAGAGACCCTGAATATGGTCAGTCCTTCCTGGCCACTTCAAAGCATTGCTGCTGTAAACCCGTTCTGGTTCTTTCGGGACAGGACATTCTATCAGGTGGTTACGGAGCTGAGTCCCATCCTCCATGCCTCCCTGCTCATGCCTCTTCAGTACTACCTGGAGGAGTTTGCCCGGGGAAATATCACAGATTCTTCTATAGAGTCCGTCCTGGAAGAATATAGATCGGAGTGGGAAGAGATTCCCAGAAATGTGGACGATTTGATTCAGCTTTCGCGGGGCACCGATGCTATGATTCGCAGATATCCCTCTGTGGCGGAGCAGATTCAGGCCAATCAGTACTGGCATAGATGTGTGCAGCAGGATCTGGGAAAGATGGTAGCTGCCTATCTGGATGATCAGCAGGCTCTTGCTCCTTTTCCCGGTCAAAACGGAGATTTCTGGAATGCCTTTACGGAGGCCATCCAGTTTGACCGATCCATGGAAGCCTACGGCGCCACGGGCTTTCGCCAGTATGTTCGCGAACTAACCGATCTTACGGCCGGGGAAGCCATTGAAAGAGCCTTGAAGCAGATGGGTCTGGCATCGGCGGAAGCGCAGAAAATGTATCTTCAGCGCTTGCTGGCCTCTATTCTGGGATGGGCTTCGCAATTCAAGTATATGGAATGGCAGACTTCGCTGGGCTACGATGTGGCCAGGAGAAGTTCGGTGCTGGATCTGCTGGCTGTACGGGTCCTGTATGATTACGGATTGTTTCGCTTTTCCCAGGATACAGACTTTGCTCCGGCACTTTCCTTCTGGCAAACCTCCTACAATGAGCTGGGCAGTAAATCCGATCGGATGGTGCATGGCTATCGATTGCATTATGTATGGCAGTGCGCGCAGGAACGATCCTTTCAGAAAAGGGTTGCTTCTGGCTTTGTGGATGCAGCGCCGGGGCAGGAACCGCCCAGATATCAGATGGCATTTTGCATCGATGTTCGCTCGGAGGTGATTCGCAGAAGATTGGAGGCGGAAGAACCAGCATTGCGTACCATCGGTTTTGCAGGCTTCTTCGGGCTTCCTTTCGCTTACAAGCAGATCAGCGAAAAGCATCCAGCCAGTCGACTTCCAGTGCTTCTAAAGCCAGCTTTCGTAGCAACGGAAGAGCCCAGAAAGAATGCTCGCGTGGGTAGAAAATCGTTAAACACAGGAATGATTCTGAGCTACTTTCGTAATCTTCGCAAAGCTCCTCTTTCTTCATTTCTATTTGTGGAATTGTTCGGGCTTCTGTCTGTGGAAAAGGTAGTGCGTCAGACCTTCCATTCGCTCATGCGAAAATTTAGAGGCAACAATCTTCCTCAAAGATTCGATGACCGAAGAACCATACCGGATCATAAAAATCTGATGGGTAGCGATGGTCAGGCTCTTTCAGTATCGCAAAAAGCAGACCTTGTAAAAGGACCTCTGAGACACATGGGTCTTCTGGACAGGATGGCGGAGTTTGTGTTTCTCGTGGGCCATGGTGCGGATACCACAAACAACGCTTTTGGTTCTTCCCTGGACTGCGGGGCCTGTGGCGGTCATGCAGGAGATATCAACGCCAGGCTTCTGGCATCTCTGTTAAATGAGCCAGAGGTCCGATCTGAGCTGGCCGGGCAGGGAATTCGCATTCCGGATGCCACATTGTTTATTCCTGCAATACATGAGACGGTAACAGACAACATCTATATCCTGGATCTACATCGCGTTCCAGAAGATAGAAAAAGAGAAGTCAAAGAGGTTCAGAAGACCATGGATCTGGCTTCCCGGAAGGCCCGCAAAGAGCGAAGCGTGGCACGCTCGGCGGTTCTGGATCCTCATTTCAATCGAAGACCCAGAAACTGGGCCGAAATTCGACCAGAATGGGGGCTTACCGGAAATGCATCGTTCATCGTGGCGCCCAGGGAAAGGACCAGAGGTATGAATCTGCATGGTCGCTCCTTTTTGCATGATTACGACTGGTCCAGGGATGATGGCTTTCAGAGTCTGGAGCTCATCATGACGGCACCGATGGTAGTAACGAACTGGATCAATATGCAGTATTACGCATCGTCGGTGGCCCCGGACGTATACGGTTCCGGGTCAAAACTACTGCACAATCTGGTATGCGAAACCCGGGTTCAATCCGGCAATGGCGGAGATTTGAGAGTTGGATTGCCTTTTCAATCCGTCCATGATGGAGAGCGCCTGGTGCATGAGCCACTTAGATTGAGTGTGTTTATCGAGGCCCCTGAAGATGCCATCGAATCCATCATTCAGAAGCATGAAGTAGTGCGCGATCTGGTGGACAATGACTGGCTGCTTCTTCTGCAAATTCATCCAGAAGACAAAGTAGTTCGCAGAAGACAGAAAGGCGGAAAGTATGCCCCGATGGGCTAGCAATAAGCTCGCTCAACAGCATTATCGGGTCCGGCGATTCTCGCTGAATCGCCGGAGGAATCCCTGGCCGGTTCCGGCGAAGAAGTGGAAATTAAAGTAGAAAGCTTTTGAGCACCCTGGCTGTGTCTTCCGGTCTTTCATACTGGGGAGCATGGCCGGTCTGATCCAGAATGATCAATGTAGAGTTTGGTAGCAGTCTGGACCAAACCTGGGCATGGGCCGGACTTACTACAGTATCGGAATCTCCCCATAGAATCAAAGTCTGGGTTGTAATATCCTTCGCTCTCTGGTTCAGGATGTAATCCTCTCCTTCGCGAATGTCCCGGCGCATGCGATTCAGCCAGGAAAAATTCCTCATCGAGTTTTCAACGAAGTGCACCTTGAATGCCTGCGGTATCCAGGGTTTTTGCTTGAACATTTCGCCAATAGATTTATCAAAATCTTCCACTGTTCTGAGAGGGGCTTCCGATGGCTTATAGGGCACAGGATCATCCACTCGCAGGCCTGCCGCATTGATCAGAATGAGTTTTCTCACCTGTTCTGGATGCATCAAAGTGAATGCTGCGCTGATATGGCCTCCCATGCTATTTCCGGCCAGAAATACGGAATCCAGCTCAAGCTTTTGAAGAAATGCATGCAATGTTTCGGCCTGATTTCGGATGGAGTAGATCCGGCCATCTTTTTGCTCTGTATCTCCAAACCCGGGAACATCCAGCATGATGACATCGTAGTCGGACGTTAGATGCTTTGCACTTTGCAGAAAACTGATCTTGCTATCTCCAAAGCCATGGATGAGAATCAGCGGAGGTCCTTCGCCCCCTCTATAGTAGGGGATTTCATAACCATCGATTTCAATGCTTCGCTCCTCCACGTTTGCCTGAAAGGCATAGTAGCGATACATGACCTGAAGGATAAAACCGGGGAAGAATTGAGCGATGAGCTGAACGACGACGAATAGAAATATGAGTCCGGAAACTCCAATCAGTAGCTTCTTCTTGCCGGACATTCTCTTCCTGGAGGGGTTCACGACCCAAACCTGAAAAAGCAGTGGTGACCGTAAAGCCCGGATTGATGGGCACCGGAGGGTAACTTTTTTTCTATTTTTGCTTGACCGGGCCGGCGGGCCAAACACTCTGTCCTTGCTGGCGCCAATAGAGAGGGTGTTACACCTGTTCCCATTCCGAACACAGAAGTTAAGCCCCTCATCGCCGATGGTACTGCAGGGTTC